>SAMEA3663124__coassemble_147_pt1 | contig 26409 bp, 20 predicted proteins | sample SAMEA3663124__metabat2_high_PE_028 | metagenome-assembled genome bin SAMEA3663124 (sample SAMEA3663124) | pig gut metagenome | biome: pig gut; feature: pig-associated habitat; material: faeces | place: Denmark | collected 2012
TGCGCCGATGGTACTGCAATGCAATGCGGGAGAGTAGGTAGCCGCCTCCTTTTATATTTTTTTAGCCTCGATTACAATGTAATCGAGGCTTTTTCGTTATATATATGTATGATTTGGACAGACAGAATACGACAAGTTAAAATATTATTGGTTGTTGCAGCTGTGTTGATAGCTGTAGCTTCGCTTGTCGTATCCCATTTTCTGGTCAGAGACTTGGCCCAAGAAGAGCGTAGTAGGATGGAGGTTTGGGCTGAAGCTATGCGCTCGCTGAATATGGCCGATGAGAACACTGATTTGAAACTGGTGCTGAAGGTTATCAATGAAAACAATACAATTCCCGTTATTGTTCTTGATCCTAAAGGGAATGCGCAGTTGTTTAGAAATATCAAAGTAGATGGAACTGATTATAATGACAGTCTGGCTCATGCGGCTGTAGTTGGCAGACATCTTTTGGCGAAAGGTAAAAATATCAAGATTATGCTTAACGATTCTACGCATGACTACATACAAGTATGTTATGGTGAATCGGTCATGATCACTCGACTGGCAGCTTATCCTATGGTGCAATTAGGGGTGGTTCTGATTTTTGTCGTTGTCGCTATATTTGCTTTGCTTACGTCAAAGCGCGCAGAACAGAACAAGGTTTGGGTAGGCTTGTCGAAGGAAACTGCCCATCAGTTGGGTACGCCCATCTCCAGTTTGATGGCCTGGACAGAAATATTGAAGGAGACATATCCTAAGGACGATCTAATTCCCGAGATGGACAAGGATGTGAAACGACTGCAACTGATAGCTGACCGTTTTTCTAAAATCGGTTCTCAGCCTGAGCTTGTGCCTTCCAGTTTGAATCAGATTATGGATCATGTATGTGACTATATGGACCGTCGTACTTCTCAGTCAATAAAGATAATGAAGGAAATGCCGGTTCACGATCTGATTGTTACCATTAATGCCTCTTTGTTTGAATGGGTGATAGAAAACTTAGCCAAGAATGCTGTAGATGCGATGGGTGGAAAGGCCGGAGTCATCACGTTGCATGTTGAGGAGGAAGCAGGTAAGGCTGTTATCGAAGTTTCTGATACAGGAAAGGGTATAAAAAAGAAAGATATAGGTAATGTGTTTCGGCCAGGTTTTACTACCAAAAAGCGCGGATGGGGCTTAGGTTTGTCATTGGCCCGCCGAATAGTAGAAGAGTATCATCATGGTAAAATATGTGTAAAAAGTTCGGAAGTAGGCAAGGGAACCACTTTCAGAATTGAGTTAAAACTATAATAACTGCTTAATATACTCTATTTTAGAGATTTTTTGAGAAAAAAATTACTCTATATCAAAAAAAAATCGTAACTTTGCAGCCCGAAAACAATATGTAGATATTGTATATATGTGTAGCATAGAGCAATTTAGAATAGATTTGAAAGCCTTGCCTCAGGGCGTAAGTACTTATCAGTACAGGCTCAATGATGAATATTTTATGGCGATAGACGCTCCTGATGTTGAGAGAGGCGAGTTGTCGTGCTGTCTTTCCGTAGATAGAACGGAAGACTTTTTCGAACTCAATTTTCATACAGAAGGAGTGATACACATACCTTGCGACATTTGTTTGGATGATATGGATCAGTCCATAGAGACCGATAACAGGTTAGTCGTAAAATTTGGAGAAGACTACTCAGAAGATGATGACCTCGTGACTGTGGCCGAGAACGAAGGAATACTCGATGTCTCGTGGTTCATTTACGAATTTATAGCCCTCAATATTCCCATCAAGCACGTGCATGCACCTGGAAAATGCAACCCTGCTATGATTGAGATGCTGAAAGAGCATTCTGCCGCCCGAAGCGGTGAGGAGAATGAGGAAGTTGTAGATCCACGCTGGGCGGCACTCTTAAAACTAAAAAAGTAAAATTCAAAAATTTAAAATTAAAAAATTATGGCACATCCTAAAAGAAGACAGTCAAAGACACGTACACTCAAGAGAAGAACTCATGATAAGGCAGTAGCTCCTACATTGGCAGTTTGTCCTAACTGCGGTGCTTACTATGTATATCACACAGTATGCCCAACTTGCGGTTACTACAGAGGCAAGGTTGCAATTGTTAAGGAAGCAGCTGAATAATGGGTAAAATTAATGCTGTTATAACAGGTGTCGGTGGCTACGTGCCAGATTATATCCTCAACAACGAGGAGTTGTCGCGCATGGTAGATACCAACGATGAATGGATTACCACTCGAGTTGGTATCAAGGAACGCCGCATCCTGACAGAGGAAGGTCTTGGAACCAGTTATTTGGCCCGTAAGGCTGCCAAGGAATTGATTCAGAAGACTGGAGTGGATCCTGATACAATCGATGCACTGATTGTAACTACCACAACACCAGATTACAAATTCCCTTCAACAGCATCTATCGTATTGGGCAAGCTGGGTTTGAAAAATGCATTTGCGTTTGATTTCTCGGCTGCTTGTTGTGGTTTCTTGTATACACTTGATGTTGCTGCAAGCATGATTCAGAGTGGTCGTTACAAGAAAATTATTGTGATAGGCGCAGACAAGATGTCTTCATTGGTCGACTATACCGACCGTGCTACTTGCGTACTCTTCGGTGACGGAGCAGGCGCAGTGCTTGTGGAGGCAACTGAGGAGGAGAATGTAGGTGTTCAGAACTCATATCTTCGTACTGATGGCAAGGGCTTGCCTTTCCTTCACATGAAGGCTGGTGGTTCTGTTTGTCCTCCTTCACGTTTTACTGTTGATCATCGCATGCATTACCTCTATCAGGAGGGTCGTACTGTGTTCCGTTACGCAGTGACAGACATGAGCAACGATGTGTTGAAGATTTTGGAGATGAATAATCTTACAGCAGATGACGTGAATTGGGTTATTCCACATGAGGCAAACCTCCGCATTATTGAGGCTGTTACCAAGCGTGCGGGTATTCCTTTGGAAAAAGTTGTTGTCAACATTGACCATTATGGCAATACCAGTGCTGCCACAATTCCTCTGGCACTTTGGGATGCTGAGAGCAAACTGAAAAAGGGGGATAATATTATCTTTACAGCATTCGGTGCAGGTTTTGTACATGGTGCTTCTTACTATAAGTGGGCTTACGATGGTGCTGCTTATGGTAAATAAGTTGAGATAAAGATATCCATATTTATATAAAAAACGCATCTTTCTTATATTATCATAAGGGATGCGTTTTTTTAGCTTAAAATCAATTAGCTTTAAAATCAAGTTATTATGCATAAAGCAGGTTTTGTAAACATCGTTGGAAATCCCAATGTTGGTAAAAGTACACTGATGAATCAGCTGGTGGGTGAGCGTATCAGTATAGCCACTTTCAAGGCTCAGACCACTCGTCATCGTATCATGGGAATCGTGAATACTGATGATATGCAGATTGTTTTTTCAGACACTCCAGGTGTCTTGAAGCCTAATTACAAGATGCAGGAGATGATGCTTGCTTTCTCGGAGAGTGCTTTGGCTGATGCTGATATTCTGCTTTATGTGACCGATGTCATTGAGAATCCAGAAAAGAACATGGACTTCTTAGACAAGGTTAAAAAGAAGAGCATTCCTGTTCTCTTGCTTATAAACAAGATTGACGAGAGCGATCAGACTAAGTTGGGAGATATTGTAGAGAAATGGCATGCATTGTTGCCCAATGCCGAAATCCTTCCCATTTCTGCCAAGAACAAGTTTGGTACAGATATGCTCTTGAAACGTATCAAGGAGTTGTTGCCCGAATCGCCTGCTTTCTTTGATAAGGACCAGCTCACTGACAAGCCTGCCAGGTTCTTTGTGTCTGAGATTATCAGAGAGAAGATTTTACTGTATTATAGTAAGGAGATTCCTTATTCTGTAGAGGTGCGTGTGGAGCGTTTTAAGGAAGAGGATGACCGCATCCGCATCAATGCGGTCATTTATGTAGAACGTGATTCTCAAAAGGGTATTATCATTGGGCATCAGGGTGTTGCCCTGAAGAAGGTGAATATGGAATCGCGCAAGTCATTGGAGAAATTCTTCAATAAGAAGATATTTCTCGAGACCTTCGTCAAGGTTGACAAGGATTGGCGCAGCTCTCAGAAAGAACTTGATGCCTTTGGATATAATCCAGAGTAGAAGAATTCTTGCGATGTTTTGGTAGTCAATAATGAGAGGATTGGAAAATTTGAGTTTTCAATGCAGTCTATAAATTTTTCTTCATCTCGATTTCGTGATTAAAACAAATATCTTGAAAAAAGAATATCTTGCTTTCCCCTGAATGTAATTGAGGGGATGACTCTTGCCAAAAGGGTGAGGGCCGGAGCATGGTCAGCTTCGGGAAAGTATTAATTAGGATGCAGAGACCACATCCTGAAAGCCTCCTTAAGGAAGGAGAGAAATGACTATTATGGCAAATTTAGTAGCAATTGTAGGCCGTCCAAACGTGGGCAAGTCTACTTTATTTAATCGTTTGACTCAATCTCGTCGTGCTATTGTTAGCGATACAGCTGGCACTACTCGCGACCGTCAGTATGGCAAGTGTAGCTGGAATGGCAGAGAGTTCTCTGTTGTAGATACCGGTGGTTGGGTAGTGAAATCTGACGATATTTTCGAGGATGCTATCCGCAAGCAGGTATTGGTTGCAACAGAAGAGGCCGATTTGGTTCTCTTTCTTGTTGATGTGAATACAGGCCTTACCGATTGGGATGAGGACGTGGCTCTTATTTTGCGTCGTGCCAAATTGCCTGTTATCCTTGTTGCTAATAAGGTAGACAACAGTGCAGAATATTATGAAGCTGCCGAATTCTATAAGTTAGGTTTGGGCGACCCCCAGTGCATCAGTGCTGCTACAGGTGGAGGTACTGGTGACTTGCTCGACATGATATTGGATAAGTTGCAGGATAATCCTGAAGAAGCCATTGTGGAAGACATCCCTCGTTTCGCAGTGGTAGGTCGTCCTAATGCCGGCAAGAGCAGTATCATCAATGCCTTCATCGGTGAAGACAGAAATATTGTAACCGAAATCGCAGGAACAACCCGTGACAGTATCTATACCCGATACGATAAGTTTGGTTTCGACTTCTATTTGGTTGATACCGCTGGTATCCGTCGAAAGAATAAGGTGAGTGAAGACTTGGAGTTCTATTCTGTCATGCGCTCTATCCGTGCCATTGAGAACAGTGATGTGTGTATTCTGATGCTGGATGCTACCCGTGGTATAGAGACTCAGGATATGAATATCTTCCAGTTGATTCAGAAGAACAACAAGAGTTTGGTGGTTGTCGTCAACAAGTGGGACTTGGTTGAAAACAAAGACCAAAAGGTTATCACTACATTTGAGACAGCGATCCGCAACCGCATGGCTCCATTTGTAGATTTCCCTATTATCTTTGCATCGGCATTGACCAAACAGCGTATTTTTAAGGTGCTGGAAACTGCCAAGCAGGTTTATCAGAACCGAAAGGCTCACATCGGTACTTCCAAGCTGAACGAGGTGATGCTGCCTATCATCGAGGCTTACCCTCCACAGAGTGTGAAAGGCAAGTACATCAAAATCAAGTATTGCACTCAGTTGCCCAATACAACGATTCCTTCGTTTGTGTTCTATGCCAACTTGCCTCAGTATGTGAAGGAGAACTATCGCCGATTCTTGGAGAACAAGATACGTGAGAATTGGTCGCTTCATGGTTGTCCTATCAATATATTTATCCGTCAGAAGTAACGTTAGTATACGGGTTATAAACATCGTAGTCGGGGCTTATTAAAGCAGAAATATAATAATGAAGAAAATCTTGTTTTTCCTACTCAGTGTCATGTCGTTATTCTCTTGTAAGGAGAAAGCGCCGGATCCGGGCTATTATGCAGGAATAGCTGCCAAAGGCTATTACGATATGTTACTGGAAGGCAGATATGATGAATTTGTAGAAGGGCAGAATATGCCCCATCGTATTCCTGAAGGATATCGGCAGCAATTGGTTCTTAATGCCAAGATGTTCGTAGAGCAGCAGAAGAATGAGCATCGTGGAATGAAAGCCTTTCAGATTCTTGATGCCAAGGCTGATACGGCTCATCATATAGCTGATGTCTATCTCTCTGTAACCTATGGCGACAGTACCAAGGAGCAGATAGTTGTGCCTATGGTAGAGGTGGAGAAAAAATGGAAAATGAGATAGATGAAGAGCGGTATTCATGGATAGTTCAATGAACGGTGTTTCTGTCTGGCTTCCGGATGAATACGGTTCTAAATATATATATATTGACAGCTATAAAAACGCAAGTATTTTCATTGCATGATGAAAGTACTTGCGTTTGTTTATGAAGGATACTTGCATTAACCATTGAAGCTTGTCAGTGTTTAAAATAAGCGTTGATATGCTTATAGCAAAGGTTTCGGCAATGCATTATGGAAAGCCTCATTATTGGGCTGTCTTTTCCTCTTCCATCTCAACTTTCTTTACTTTTCTGAACAGATCGGAAGCGAAGACCAGGTCGTTGAGCTTCTCGTTGGTAGAACTCATAACCTCGTCTTTGTTGCCTTGCCATTCTTTTTGTCCTTTGTAGATGAAACATATATTTTCACCAATACCCATCACTGAGTTCATGTCGTGAGTATTGATGATGGTTGTCATGTTGTAGTCTTTCGTGATTCCCGACAGGAGTTCATCAATTACCAAAGAGGTCTTGGGGTCAAGTCCTGAGTTGGGTTCATCGCAAAACAGATATTTAGGGTTCATCACGATGGCTCTTGCTATGGCCACACGTTTCTGCATACCTCCTGATATTTCTCCAGGAAACTTTTCCTGTGCTTCAATCAGGTTTACTCTGTCAAGACATTCCTGAGCTCTCTTTACACGTTCTCTATAGTTCATAGATGAAAACATGTCGAGTGGAAACATTACATTCTCAAGTACCGACAAGGAGTCGAAGAGGGCTGCACTTTGGAATATCATGCCCATCTCGCGTCGCATGAAAATCTTTTCCTTCTTCGACATTTCCACAAAGTTTCGACCGTCGTATAGGACTTGTCCGCTTGTCGGGGTCAGCAGACCTACGAGGTTTTTCATCAAGACAGTCTTTCCTGAACCACTCTGTCCGATGATAAGATTGGTCTTTCCTGTCTCAAAAACCATATTTATTTTGTCGAGCACAGTCTTGTCGCCGAATGTTTTTGTCAAGTCTTTAACTTCTATCATAGTTTACGAAAGTATTTGTGTGAGGAAAACGTCAGAGAAAAGAATCAGTACGCTGGAACATACTACGGCATCAGTCGAAGCTTTTCCTACCTCGACCGATCCTCCTTCCACCGTATAGCCGAAGTAAGAGGAAACACTCGAGATGATAAATGCAAAGAAGAGGCTCTTCACGATACTCATCCATACAAACCACTGGTTGAAAGCATGCTGCAATCCCAAAGTCAGGTCGTCAGGCGAAAGAATATGTCCTATGAATGCTGTTCCGTAGGCACCGATGATACCCATCGCAGAGCTGAAGATGACAAGGAAAGGCATGATGGTAACCAGTCCTAAAATCTTTGGCAATACCAAGTAGCAAGCCGAATTGACGCCCATGATGTCGAGGGCGTCAATTTGCTGGGTAACGCGCATCGTGCCTAATTCTGATGCGATATTGGAGCCCACCTTTCCTGCCAATATCAAACACATGATACTGGAAGAGAACTCCAGGAGCATGATCTCGCGTGTGGTATAACCCGAAACCCATCGTGGCATCCATGGACTTTGGATATTGAGCTTCATCTGAATACAGATGACAGCACCGATAAAGAAAGATATCAGCAGGACGATTCCTATAGAGTCGACACCCAGTTGAGACATCTCCTTCACGTACTGCTTCAGAAACATACGCATGCGTTCAGGACGTGAGAACGACCTGCCCATGAGAATGAGATATTTACCGAAGGTGGTAAGCCATTTTGATATTAGCATGTCAATAATTCTTCGTTTTATGGTGCAAAAGTAACCAAAATCCTCTAAAAAACTGCAATATTCAGAATAGTTTTTGATTTTATAAGTGATATTTGCTCGTTTTTTAGTATTTTTGCACCAAAAATGTGGAGAATATATTCTCTCACCTTTCAAACATTGTATATATTATGGATGAAATTCAAAAAACTGCATCACAGGTGGATACCGACAAGCACATGGTTTTGCGAACCGAGGGCTTGGTAAAGCGCTATGGTAAGCGAACTGTTGCCAATGGAGTAACCATCAACGTAAAGCAAGGTGAGATCGTGGGTTTGCTCGGTCCTAATGGTGCGGGCAAGACCACCTCTTTCTATATGACGACAGGATTGGTAGTGCCCAATGCAGGTCATGTGTATTTGGACGATCAGGATATCACTGGTTATCCTGTGTACAAGCGTGCCCGTGCCGGAATCGGTTATTTGCCACAGGAAGCCAGCGTTTTTCGCAAGATGAGTGTGGAGGATAATATCTTGTCGGTTTTGGAGATGACAGGCAAGCCACGCGAGTACCAGATGGAGAAACTGGAAAGCCTTATCAATGATTTCGATCTGCAGAAGGTACGCAAGAACTTGGGTGACCAGTTGTCGGGAGGTGAGCGCCGTAGGACGGAGATTGCCCGTTGTCTTGCCAACGATCCAAAGTTTATCATGCTCGATGAGCCTTTTGCCGGTGTCGACCCTATCCAGGTAGAAGAGATACAGAATATTGTCTGGCGCCTGAAATACCGCAATATTGGTATTCTTATCACCGACCATAATGTAGATGAGACGTTGGCTATTACCGACCGTGCCTATTTGCTCTTCGAAGGCCGTATTCTTTTCCAGGGCTCACCTGAGGAATTGGCAGAAAACAAGATCGTAAAAGAGAAATACCTCACTACTGGATTTGTGCTCAGAAAGAAAGATTTCCAGCTATCGGATGAGCAGAAAAGAGCCGAAGAAGGCAAGTAAGATGGTTAAAAAAACAAATTTTTCTTTTATATATTAGGTATATTCAACAAATATGAGTACTTTTGCAAGCCAATGTGAATAAAAGAGAAAATAATTAATAATATAAAAACAAAACATCAAGATGAAAATTTCATTTGAAAATCCTGACAAGATTAATGGTCTTTTGACCCTCGTTGTCGAAGAGGAGGATTACAAGAATGATGTCGAGAAGACATTGAAGGACTATCGTAAGAAAGCTAATGTTCCTGGATTCCGTCCTGGTCAGGCTCCAATGGGAATGATCAAGCGTCAGTTTGGTCCTTCAGTTAAGATGGAAGCTGTCAACAAGATTATCGGCCAGCAGATCTACAAGTATGTTCAGGACAATAAGATCCAGATGCTTGGCGAGCCTCTTGCTTCTGAGAAGCAGGCTCCTGTAGATATCGAGAAGGACGGTCCTTACACCTTTATGTTTGACATAGCAGTGGCTCCTGAGATGAAGGTGTCTCTCACTGGTCGCGACAAGGTGGATTACTACAAAATCGTTGTTGACGACAAGACTATCGACCAGCAGGTAGATATGTTGGCATCTCGTTCTGGTAGCTATGAGAAGGCAGAGAACTACGAGGGCAATGATATGCTCAAGGGTGATTTGCGTGAGCTTGACGAGAATGGCAATACTAAGGAAGGCGGTATTACAGTTGAGAGCGCTGTCCTGATGCCAAGCTATATCAAGGTAGACGACCAGAAGAAGTTGTTTGATGGTGCCAAGTTGGGCGACATCATCACTTTCAATCCACGCAAGGCTTATCCAGACAATGATACTGAGGTTTCTCAGCTCTTGAAGATAGAGCGTGATGCTGTGAAGGACATGGAGTCTGAGTTCAGCTATCAGATTACCGAGATTCAGCGCTTCAAGAAGCACGAGGTAAACGAGGAGCTCTTCAAGCAGGTATTCGGTGAGGATACTGACGTGAAGGACGAGGCTGCTTTCCGTGCTAAGATAGCAGAGGGTCTGAACGAACAGCTCGTTAACGATTCTGACTTCAAGTTCCTTCTTGATGTTCGTGCTCACTGCGAGAAGAAGGTTGGCAAGTTGGAGTATCCAGACGCTTTGTTGAAGCGCATCATGTTGGCCAACAACAAGGACAAGGGTGAGGACTTCGTAGAGAAGAACTACGAGAAGAGCATCAAGGAGTTGACTTGGCATCTCATCAAGGAGCAGCTCGTCAGCGCTCAGAATATCAAGATCGAGGATGCTGATATCAAGGAGACAGCCAAGGAGGCTGCTCGCGCACAGTTCGCTCAGTATGGTATGACCAATATTCCTGATGAGTATATTGAGAACTATGCTAACGAAATTCTCAAGAAGGGTGACAGCACCGAGGCGCTTGTTGACCGTGCAGTAGACCGTAAGTTGGCAGCCGCTCTTAAGGGCGTTGTTAAGCTCAACGAAAAGGAGATTTCTGTAGAGGATTTCAATAAGATGATGCAGGGCTAATATTTTTTTTGAAAAAAACTTCAAATAAATACGAGGTTATCGACTTTTTTTATTATCTTTGTTCCACGGAACGAGAAATAGAGGTCGATAACCTCTCTTTTTGTCTTATTTTGAATAGAAAAAATGATAATATGAACGATTTTAGAAAGTATGCTACGCAGCATTTAGGTATGAGCGGAATGGTGCTTGACGATGTAGTGAAGGCACAGGCTCGTTATATGAATCCTTACATCTTGGAGGAACGTCAGTTGAATGTGACTCAGATGGATGTTTTCTCAAGATTGATGATGGACCGTGTGATCTTCTTGGGCACCGAGATTGATGACTATACAGCCAACACCCTGCAGGCTCAGTTGCTTTATCTTGACTCTGTAGACAGTGGCAAGGATATTTCTATTTATATCAACAGCCCTGGCGGAAGTGTTACGGCAGGTCTTGGCATATACGACACCATGCAGTTTATCTCCAGCGATGTGTCTACCATCTGTACTGGTATGGCAGCGTCTATGGGTGCCGTTCTTTTGGTGGCTGGTCAGGAAGGCAAGCGCTCAGCTTTGCCTCATAGTCGTGTGATGATTCATCAGCCACTGGGTGGCGTACAGGGTCAGGCTTCTGATATAGAGATCGAGGCCAAGGAGATTCAGAAATTCAAGAAAGAACTTTATACCATTATATCTAATCATTCACATACTCCATACGAGAAGGTGTGGGCAGACAGTGACCGTAACTATTGGATGACGGCAGAAGAGGCCAAGGAGTATGGTATGATAGATGCAGTGTTGACCCGTAAAAAAGGAGTAGAAGAATAATGCCAAAGAATGTATGTAGCTTTTGCGGAAGAAGTGAGAGCGAAGTGAAGTTGCTGATAACAGGCATCAAGGGCTATATCTGCGAGAATTGTGCCAAGCAGGCATACGATATCGTGTTGTCTTCAGGTGTTTTAAACGATAAGAAGAAAGATAAGTTCGCATTGAAGCAGGTGCCTAAGCCTGTAGAGATCAAGCAATATCTGGATCAGTATATTATCGGACAGGATGGCGCCAAGCGCTCCCTTGCCGTGGCGGTGTACAATCACTATAAGCGTTTGCAGCAGACTGTGGACGACGGAGGTGTGGAAATAGAGAAGAGCAACATCATCATGGTGGGCAGCACCGGAACGGGAAAGACTCTTCTGGCCCGTACAATCGCCAAACTGTTGGATGTGCCTTTCACTATTGTTGATGCTACGGTATTTACCGAGGCTGGTTATGTGGGCGAAGATGTGGAAAGTATTCTGAGCCGTCTGCTCCAAGTGGCCGACTATGATGTGGCAGCTGCAGAAAGAGGTATCGTGTTTATTGACGAGATAGACAAGATTGCCCGCAAGAGCGACAATCCTTCTATCACCCGCGATGTGAGCGGTGAGGGAGTACAGCAGGGCTTGCTCAAGTTGCTGGAAGGCACGATGGTAAATGTACCGCCAAAGGGAGGCCGTAAGCATCCTGACCAGGATTATATTCACGTCGATACCAAGAATATTCTCTTTATCTGCGGTGGTGCATTCGACGGAATAGAGCGAAAGATAGCGCAGCGCCTCAATACGCATGTGGTAGGTTTCAATTCTGTGCAGAATGTCAGCAAGATAGACAAGACCGACCTGATGAAATATATCCTTCCACAGGACCTGAAATCTTTCGGACTGATTCCCGAGATCATCGGTCGTCTGCCTGTACTTACCTATCTGAATCCTTTGGATAGGGAAGCCTTGCGCAAGATATTGGTAGAGCCCAAGAACTCTATCATCAAACAGTATGTCAAGTTGCTTGAGATGGATGGCATCAAATTGGACTTCGACCAGGAGGCTCTCGACTATATGGTAGACAAGGCTGTGGAGTACAAACTTGGTGCCCGAGGCCTGCGCTCTATCGTAGAGGCGGTCATGATGGATGCTATGTTTGATGTCCCATCCCAGAAGATTACTACTTTCACTGTGACATTGGACTATGCCAAGCAGCAGTTGGAAAAAACCAATCTGCAGCAGATGGAGAGTGCTTAAGATGAGCTTGTTACCATGCTTGCTCAATGACTTTTACCGATACAAGTATACATTATATATATTAAATAGGTGGATATGACGGAACAGATGAATCTTACGGAACAGTTGAAACACTATTTCGGCTTTGACTCTTTTAAAGGCGACCAGGAATCGATTATTAAAAATCTGATGAGTGGTAATGATACATTTGTGTTGATGCCTACAGGTGGAGGAAAAAGCTTGTGCTATCAGTTGCCGTCCTTAATCATGGAGGGAACAGCTATTGTTGTTTCTCCATTGATTGCCCTGATGAAAAATCAGGTGGATGTTATCAATGGTCTTAGCGAGGAGGATGGTGTGGCCCATTATCTCAACTCCTCTCTAAATAAGTCGGCTATAGAGAAAGTGAAGAGCGATATTCTCTCTGGCAAGACCAAGTTGCTGTATGTGGCACCAGAGTCGTTGACCAAGGAGGACAATGTGGACTTTCTGAAAGACGTGAAGATTTCGTTCTATGCCATTGATGAGGCTCACTGTATTTCTGAGTGGGGACATGATTTCCGTCCGGAGTACCGTCGTATCCGCCCCATTATCAACGAAATCGGTAATGCACCCGTCATAGCCTTGACCGCTACAGCTACGGACAAGGTTAGGACAGATATCAAGAAAAGCTTAGGCATCATGGATGCCAAAGAGTTCAAGAGTTCTTTCAATCGCCCCAATCTGTATTATGAGGTACGTCCCAAGACCAATGAGATAGACAAGCAGATCATCATGTTCATCCGTCAGCATGCCGGCAAGAGTGGTATTATCTATTGTCTTTCTCGAAAGAAGGTGGAGGAGTTGGCCGAAGTCTTGAAGGCCAATGAAATCAAGGCGGCACCTTATCATGCGGGCTTGGATTCGGCAACCCGTTCGCAGACTCAAGATGATTTCCTGATGGAGCGAATAGATGTCATAGTGGCAACGATAGCTTTTGGTATGGGTATCGACAAGCCTGATGTGCGCTTTGTCATCCATTATGACATTCCAAAGAGTCTGGAAGGCTATTATCAGGAGACTGGCCGTGCCGGTCGTGATGGTGGCGAGGGCATCTGTATTGCTTTCTATGCCCGTAAAGACCTGAAGAAATTAGAAAAGTTTATGGAGAACAAGCCTGTGGCAGAACAGGATATCGGTCGACAGCTTCTGCAGGAAACGGCAGCTTATGCCGAGTCGTCAGTATGCCGTCGCAAGATGTTGCTCCATTATTTCGGTGAAGAATACCAGGAGGAAAACTGCCACAACTGTGACAACTGCCTGCACCCTACGACAAAGATAGAGGCTAAGGACGAGCTGGTGGTTATATTAAGAGCGGTGGCAGCCGTCAAAGAGAACTTCCGTCAGGAATATATTATAGATTTTGTGAAGGGAAGGGCTACCGATGACATCGTGTCGCACAAGCACAACGAGTTGGAGACTTTTGGTGCCGGTGAGGACATGGACAGCAAGATGTGGAATCCTGTTATCCGTCAGGCATTGATAGCTGGATATCTGAAAAAAGATGTCGAGAACTATGGCTTGCTGAAACTGACTGCAGCAGGCAAGCGTTTTATCAAGAACCCAGAGTCATTCATGATAGTGGAAGACAAGGTGTTCAAGGATGATTATGGACTGGAGAGTCACAGCGCAGGCAGTGAGGCTCTCGATCCAGAGTTGTTTGCCATGCTCAAGGACTTGCGTTCTGATATGTCTAAGAAGCACAAACTTCCGCCTTATGTCGTGTTCCAGGATGTCTCCTTGGAACAGATGGCAACCATGTATCCTGTTGATTTGCTGGAGTTGCAGAACATCCAGGGTGTAGGTGCCGGCAAGGCAAAGCGCTATGGCAAGGAGTTCTGTGCCCTTATCAAGAAATATTGTGAGGAAAACGATATCGAGCGTCCCGAAGAGTTGCGTGTTCGTACCGTGGCAAAGAAATCCATGCTGAAGGTTAGTATCATTCAGAGTATCGACCGACAGATAGCACTCGATGACCTTGCTGAGGCAAAGGGACTTGATTTCGATGATCTCTTGGATGAAATAGAGGCTATCGTCTATAGCGGAACCAAGTTGAACATAGATTATTTCATAGAAGAAGTCATCGATGATGAGCATGTTGACGACATTTATGACTATTTCATGGAGAGCGATACCGACGACTTGGATACAGCGCAAAATGAATTGGGTGAGGACTATTCAGAAGACGAAATCAGGTTGGTTAGAATTAAGTTCTTGTCCGAACAGGCCAACTAATCACGTTAAATAGCATTAATAAGGAGTGAAATTCGTGAAAAAAGGGCAAAATATGAAATATTATTGCTAAATTTGCACGCAATAAATTTTTAAAGGTTACAATATGTCATCATTTGTTGCAGATAAAATTGTAATGGACGGTCTCACTTACGACGACGTCCTTCTTATCCCTGCTTATTCAGAGGTACTGCCTAAAGAGGTAGAGTTGAAAACCAAGTTCTCTCGTAATATCGAGTTGAACGTTCCATTCGTAACAGCCGCTATGGATACTGTTACCGAGGCGGCTATGGCCATAGCCATAGCTCGTGAGGGAGGTATCGGTGTTATCCACAAGAACATGTCTATTGAGGAGCAAGCACGCCAGGTGGCCATTGTAAAGCGTGCCGAGAATGGAATGATTTACGATCCAGTCACTATTCGTCGCGGAAGCACAGTGCAGGATGCTCTTGATATGATGCATGACTATCATATTGGTGGTATTCCTGTTGTTGATGACGAAAACCATCTGGTTGGTATTGTAACTAATCGTGACTTGCGTTTCGAGCGTCATCTCGACAAGAAGATAGATGAGGTGATGACTTCTGAGAATCTTGTTACTACCCATCAGCAGACCGACTTGGCAGCAGCTGCTCAGATTCTTCAGGAGAACAAGATCGAGAAACTTCCTGTTGTGGATAATGCAAACCATCTTGTAGGTTTGATTACTTATAAGGATATCACAAAGGCTAAGGACAAGCCAATGGCATGCAAGGACGAGAAAGGTCGTCTGCGTGTTGCGGCTGGAGTTGGTGTTACTGTCGATACTCTCGACAGAGCCAAGGCTTTGGTTGAGGCTGGTGCCGATGCTATCGTTATTGATACTGCTCACGGACATTCCAAGGGCGTTGTTGAGAAGTTGCATGCAGTAAAGGCAGCCTTCCCTCAGGTAGATGTTGTTGTCGGTAATGTGGCAACAGGTGAGGCTGCAAAATACTTGGTAGACAATGGCGCTGATGGCGTAAAGGTAGGTATCGGTCCTGGTTCTATCTGTACAACTCGTGTGGTTGCCGGTGTGGGTGTTCCACAGTTGAGCGCTGTCTATGATGTTTACTCAGCCTTGAAGGGTACTGGTGTTCCATTGATTGCCGATGGTGGTTTGCGCTATTCTGGCGATATCGTTAAGGCTTTGGCTGCCGGTGGCAGTTGCGTCATGATTGGTTCGCTGGTTGCCGGTACTGAGGAGAGTCCTGGTGATACTATCATCTTCAATGGCCGTAAGTTCAAGAGCTATCGTGGTATGGGTTCTTTGGAGGCTATGGAGCAGAAGAATGGTTCTAAGGACCGTTACTTCCAGAGCGACACCAAGGATGTGAAGAAACTCGTACCGGAAGGTATCGCTGGTCGTGTACCTTACAAGGGAACTGTACAGGAGGTTATCTATCAGTTGATTGGTGGTTTGCGCTCTGGTATGGGCTATTGTGGCGCTGCGACAATTCAGAACTTGCACAATGCTAAGTTTACCCGCATTACCAATGCCGGTGTTCTTGAGAGTCATCCACACGACATTACCATTACCAGTGAGGCTCCAAACTACAGCCGTCCTGAATAATAATGAATTGAAAGAAATGAAAATAAATGCGCTTTTAGCAGCTATGCTCCTTTCGGGGAGCATAGCTTTTGCTCAGGTTGATCCTGTGATTATGACCATTAATGGAGCACCTGTCACCCGTTCAGAATTCGAGTATTCTTACAATAAGAACAATTCAGAAGGAGTCATCGACAAGAAGACTGTCGGCGAGTATGTGGATTTGTTTGTCAACTATAAACTGAAGGTACAGGCAGCCCTGGATGCCCGCCTCGACACCTTGAGCTCTTTCAAGAAAGAGTTCGCCACTTATCGTGACCAGCAGATTCGTCCATCTATGATTACCGAACAGGATGTCGAGAACGAAGCGCATCGTATCTATGAGGACACACGTCAGCGCATAGATGGAAATGGAGGAATGGTAAAGGTTTCTCATATTCTGCTGATGCTTGGTCAGAAAGCGACTCCTGCCGAGAATGCCAAGTTGAAGAGCCGTGCTGACTCTATTTATACGGTTTTGAAGAAGGGAGGCAACTTTGCAGAGTTGGCAAAGAAATTCTCTGACGACAAGAGTACGGCTGTCAAGGGTGGCGAACTGCCCTGGATCAGTAAAGGTCAGACTGTGAAGGCTTTTGAGGATGCAGCTTATTCGCTCAAAGTGGGTGAGATCAGCAAGCCTGTTCTTTCAGAGTTTGGTTACCATATTATTAAAAAGGAGGGAACACAGAATTTCTTCCCCTATGACTCGCTTAGGACGGATATCATCCGTTTTATTGACGCAAGAGGGATAAGGGAAAAAATTATCAACGACAAGTTGGACTCTCTTGCCAAGAGTATGCCCGCCGGTACAACAGCCGAGAACATTCTCGACAAGAAGGCAGAAGAATTGTCTGCCAAGGACAGCGATTTGAAGAACCTGATTCGCGAGTATCATGACGGCTTGCTGCTCTATGAAATCAGCAATCGTCTGGTATGGGACAAGGCTTCCAAGGACGAGAAGGGGCAGGCAGCCTACTTTGCCAAGAACAAAAAACGATTCAAATGGAATGAACCCCGATTCAAGGGAATAGCTTATCATGTAAAGGATGCGGCAGACGTTGAGGCTGTCAAGAAGAGCATCAAGGGTAAGGCTTTCTCTGAGTGGGCAGATATTCTGCGCAATACATTCAACAAGGATTCTGTGATTCGTATCCGTGTGGAGAAGGGTATTTTCAAGAAAGGCGACAATGCTGTCGTCGACAAGATGGTCTTCAAGAAAGATACCACTGTCAAGGCTTTGAAGGATTACCCCATTGATGCCACCTTCGGCAAAGTGCTGAAGAAAGCTCCTGAGGATTATACCGATGTCAAGTCACAGGTGATAGCCGACTATCAGGATATGTTGGAGAAAGAATGGGTGGCAGCCCTGAGAAAGAAATATCCAGTAGTAGTCAACAAGGATGTATTGGCGACAGTCAACAAGCATTAATCAAACGAAAAACAAAGATACATGAAAATAGAGAATAAGATCGCTTTGGCTTTTGTTGCTCTGATGTTTATCATGGGCATGAGCGCAAATACCAACAGGGCTTCTCGCCTTGCTAAGGCGTATGTCATGGGCGATTCGGTTTCAGGCGATACTAACCAGGTGAAGGAAGAGCCAGTCCTGAACGAGGGTAGTGTTGTGGATGAGGTGATCTGGGTAGTAGGCGATGAGCCTATCCTGAAGTCTGATGTCGAGGTAACCCGATTGCAGGGTGAGGCCGAAGGCATCAAGTATGCAGGCGATCCTGATTGCAGCATCCCCGAGCAGATAGCTGTACAGAAACTCTTCCTGCATCAGGCAGCCATCGACAGTATCGAGGTATCTGAGTCTGAGGTGATGGCTGGTATCGACGAGCAGATCAATTATTGGATCAATATGATTGGCTCACGCGAGAAGTTAGAGGAGTATCGCAAGCAGAGTGTCACCCAGATGCGTCAGCAGATGCACGATGACTTCAAGAACCGTCAGTTGATTCAGAAGATGAAGGAGAAACTGGTGAAGGATATAAAGGTTTCGCCAGCTCAGGTTCGTCGTTATTTCAACAATCTTCCTGCCGACAGTATTCCTTTTGTGCCAACAGAGGTAGAGGTGGAGATTCTTACCCAGCAACCAAGGATTCCTATGGAGGAAATCAATCGTGTCAAGGACGAATTGCGCGAATACACCGACCGTGTCAACAAGGGCGAGACAACCTTCTCTACATTGGCTCGTCTGTATTCTGAAGATCCCGGCTCTGCCCGTATGGGTGGCGAGATGGACTATGTCGGTAGAGGCATGTTGGACCCTGCTTTTGCCAATGTGGCTTTCAATCTGACCGACCCCAAGAAGATTTCCAAGATTGTAGAGTCTGAATTCGGCTATCATATCATCCAGTTGATAGACAAGCGTGGCGACAAAATCAAGGTTCGCCATATCCTTCGCAAGCCTGTTGTTCCACAGGAGTCCATCGATAAGGCGATATTGCGTCTCGATTCTATCGGCGACGATATCCGCAGTGGAAAGTTCACTTTTGAGTCGGCTGTGTCTGTATTGTCTGACGACAAGGACACCAAGAACAACCGTGGTTTGATGGCCAATACCTCTCAGGCTGGTGTGCGTACATCCAAGTTCCAGATGAAGGAATTGCCCACCGAGATAGCCCGTATGGTTGATACAATGAAGGTGGGTGAAGTGTCTCGCTCATTCCAGATGATCAACAGCCGTGGCAAGACCACCTGTGCTCTGGTGAAACTGGTGAGCAGGGTAGAGGGTCATCGTGCCACCATTACCGAAGACTTCCAGGTGATGCAGAATGTAGTTCAGGCCAAGGAGCGTGAGAAGACCTTGCACGACTGGGTGGTAAGCAAGATAAAGAGTACTTATGTACGAATGAACGACCGATATAAGGATTGCAAATTTGAATATCAAGGTTGGGTTAAGTAATGACAGTAAAAAACATCATAAAGCGACATATCGACGGGCATAGAATCTTCTTTTTCTTGATTCTATGCCTGTTTGGACTATGTCTTGTCCAGGCCATGCAGGCTCCTAAGAAGCGTGCCAGGAAGCGCCCGCATGGCGACAGAGTTTACTTGCTTCATGCAGATGAGTTGCGATATGATATGTATGGCCCTCATCCCGATGCGCAGATTGTAAAGGGTAAGGTGTCATTCTCGCATCAGGGTGCTCATCTCACCTGCGACAGTGCTTATTTCTATGAAGGCTCCAATTCGGTGAAGGCTTTCGGACATGTTCATTTCCGTCAGGGTGATACACTTTCCTTGGTATGTGAGCGTGCCGAGTATGATGGTCAGATGCAGATGATGCGTGCCCGTAAGAATGTGGTGCTGCGCCATCGCCGACAGGTGTTGCGTACCGACAGTTTGGATTACGACCGTCTTTATGAAATGGCCAACTTCTTTGATGGAGGAACGCTTATCGACGGTAAGGACAAGTTGGTTTCCGACTGGGGCGAGTATCATACCCAGACACGCGAGGCTAAGTTCGTGTATAACGTGAAACTCCGTAGTGGCAAGGACTTGGTGACTACCGACACCTTATATTATGACGTGCCCAAGTCGAAGGCCCACATGGTAGGTCCTTCCAAAGTGATTTCCGGCAACAGTGTCGTCCATACCAAGGATGGTTATTACGACACCAAAACCAAGAGTGCCCAGTTGTATGGTCGCTCCACCTTGTCGGATAAGGACAAGACGATCACGGGCGACAGCCTGTATTATGTGAAGAATGGCTACAGTCGCGGTTATGGCAATGTGGTGTATGTGGACAAGAAGAACAAGAACTCTCTTACCTGCAACTACTTGCGTTACAACGAAAAGACAGGTTATGGCTTTGCCACCAAGAATCCCGTTGCCATCGACTTTTCTCAGAAAGACACCATGTGGCTTCATTCCGACACCATGAAGATCTATACCTATCATATAGGAACAGATTCTGTATATCGCAAAATACATGCATTCCATAAGGTGCGTGCCTTCCGTCAGGATGTGCAGGCAGTGTGCGACTCCTTGGTCTACAACTCGCAGGATTCCTGCATGACGATGTATAAAGACCCTATCGCATGGAATGGCAATCGCCAGTTGTTGGGCGAGGTTATCCATGCCTATATGCGCGACTCAACCTTGCGTTTGATTCATGTCGTAGGACAGGCCCTGTCGGTAGAGATGTTGCCCGACAGTGTTCACTATAACCAGATCACTTCCAAGGAGATGAAGGCACATTTCCTCGATGGACAGATCCGTATGGCAGAGTCTATCGGCAATGTGCAGACCATTTATTATCCTGTGGATGATAAGGACAGTTCGCTGATGGGACTCAACTTCCTGGAGACAGACACGATGCGTATGTATATGTCGCCCCAGCGCCAGCTGGAGCATATATGGACCAATAAATTCACGAGTGTCATGTATCCTATGACGCAGATTCCTCCGACAAAGTACAAACTGCCCAATTTTGCCTGGTTCGATGATATTCGTCCCAAGGACAAGAACGACATATTTGTTTGGCGAGGCAAGGCTAAGGGCATGGAACTTAAGAACATCAAGCGCCATGAGGCACCTCTGCAGGTATTGTCAAAAACTGCAGCCGTCGAAGAGAAGAAAGACGAAAAGGTAAACTGATATGATGCTGTTTCCTACCCGCAAACCACGTCAGTTCAGGTACACACCCCGATATTCCCGCCGTCAAGGCTTCGATTTCCATTCGGGGCATCGTCCTGTGCGCAGGCAGCATGTTTTGCTGCTTGTCGTACTGTTGCTGTTGCTTCTTGCCTTCATGGTTTTACTTTAAAACAGAAAGAAACGAATGAGTGATATAATTCAGCTTTTACCCGATTCGGTAGCCAACCAGATAGCTGCAGGAGAGGTGATACAGCGTCCTGCCTCTGTCATCAAGGAGTTGGTGGAGAATTCGGTTGATGCAGGTGCCACACGTATTGATGTGGCTGTAGTCGATGCCGGACGTACAAGTATACTGGTGATAGATGATGGAAAGGGAATGTCGGAAACCGATGCCCGTCTGTCGTTTGAGCGTCATGCCACCTCCAAGATCCGCCAGGCCGACGACCTCTTCGATCTTCATACCATGGGTTTCCGTGGTGAGGCTTTGGCCTCTATAGCCGCAGTGGCTCAGGTTACCCTCAAGTCTCGTCTTGCCACAGAGGAGGTAGGTACGCAGCTTGTCATCTCAGGCTCTAAGATAGAGTCACAGGAGCCTTGTTCTTGTCCTCAGGGCAGCAGCTTCAGCATTAACAACTTATTCTATAATGTTCCTGCCCGCCGCAAGTTCCTGAAGTCAAACTCTACCGAGTTGAACAACATTCTTACAGCCTTCGAGCGTATCGTCTTGGTTAATCCGCAAATCACATTTACCCTGCAGAGCAATGGAACCGAGCTGATGAATCTTCGTGCCGCCAACATTCGCCAGCGTATTATCGACGTCTTTGGCAAGCGGCTGAATCAGGATCTGCTGCCTGTCAATGTAGACACTACGATGTGTAAGATAACAGGCTTTGTGGGAAAACCGGAGTCTGCGCGTAAGAAAGGTGCCCATCAGTTCTTCTTCGTCAACGACCGTTACATGAAGCACCCTTATTTCAACAAGGCAGTCATGACGGCTTTCGAGCGAATGGTTCCTCAGGGCGAACAGGTTCCTTATTTCCTTTACTTCACAGTGGCTCCCGGTGACATTGATGTGAACATACATCCCACGAAAACCGAGATCAAGTTTGAGAACGAACAGGCCATCTGGCAGATTCTCGCTGCTGCAGTCAAGGAGTCTCTGGGAATGTATAATGATGTGCCAACCATTGACTTTGATACAGAGGACAAGCCCGACATTCCTGTGTATAATCCCGAGATGTTTCCTAAGGCTACTGCCCCTAAGATAAGTGTCGATCCCAACTATAATCCCTTCAAGGCGCATGGCGGCTCAGGATCTCGTACGTCAGCACCTGTTGACCAGCGTTGGGAAGATCTCTATGAGGGATTGTCAGATGCTCCGCAAGACGAGGAGCCCGATTTGTTTGAGTCTTTACAGACGGAGGAGAGCGGCCAGACAAACATCATTGCCGAGAAGTCGCCTACCCATTATCAGTATAAGGGTAAGTATATTATGACGGCGGTGAAGTCGGGCTTGATGATTATCGACCAGCATCGTGCTCACGTTCGTGTACTCTATGAGCAGTATCTTGCCCAGTTGGCTGCTCACGAGAACCACTCTCAGAAGGTTCTGTTCCCGGAAGTGGTGCAGTTCCCCGCTTCTGACGATGTGATATTGAATAAATTGCTACCCCAGGTAAAGGCTTTCGGCTTTGAGTTGGAAGACTTGGGCAGGGGCAGTTATGCTGTCAATGCCGTACCTGCCGGACTTGATGGGCTGAACCCAGTATCGTTGATTCGCGACATGGTGGAAGCAGCCAAGGAGAGTGGGGCTTCGGCGATAGACGAGATCAACAAGTCGCTGGCATTGTCCATGGCCCGTGCTGCGGCAATTCCTGTGGGTCAGGTTCTTGGCAACGACGAGATGGAGGGCTTGGTCAATAACTTGTTTGGCTGTAGCAATGTCAATTACACGCCCGATGGCAAAAATGTGTTGTGCATTCTGCAACAGCGGGAAATCGAGCAACTCTTGGGATAAAAGTGCGAAAAAGTTAGCAAATTTTGTTTTTTTTAGAGAAAAAGCTATTTTTTTTTCAAAAAAAAAGGAAGATTTAAAAAAATATTATTAACTTTGCCCCTGTATTCCATAAAGTAGATTGTGATACAGTAAAAGAGTAGTAAATTTAAATATATATTATATATAAGGAAGTTAAAATTTAATTGTTATGAAAAAGTTTTTAGCTGTACTGGCATTTGCTGGTCTTTCAATGAGCGGTTTCGCTCAGGATGCAACACCTACTCAGCAGTATAGTGTTGCTACAAACTCATTCTGGAGCAATTGGTTTATCGAGGCAGGTGCCGACTGGAATGCGTGGTATTCAGGTGAGGAACATGGTCAGAATTTTGCAACAAGTCCTTTCAAGAAGTTCCGTTCTAATGCAGGCGCTTCTGTAGCTGTAGGTAAGTGGTTTACTCCAGGCCTCGGTTTGCGTACAAAGGTTCAGGGTATCTGGGGCAAGCGCGTTTGGGATCCTGAGACAGAGACTAAGGGTAGCTTCAACAGATATTGGGTTGTTAACGAGCAGGTAATGTTCAACCTCAGCAACTTGCTTTTGGGCTATAACGAGAACCGTGTATGGAATGTGATTCCTTTCGCCGGTGGTGGCTTCGGTCGCACTATGACTCACAACCTTTATTCAATGGACCTCTGCGTTGGTCTTCAGTCTACATGGAAGGTAGCTAAGAAGGTGAACGTTTATCTTGAGGCAGGCTGGAACCGTTTCGAGTCTGATATCGATGGTGGTTGCAACGGCGGTGAGCGCGGTTGGGATTCTCACGACAACAACCTCTATGCTGAAATCGGTTTGACTTTCAAGCTTGGCAAGTCTACTTGGGACAAGACTCCAGATGTTGACGCAATCAACGCTCTTCATCAGTCAGAGCTCGATGCTCTCAATGCTAAGTTGAATGATGCTAATGCAGAGAACAACCGTCTGAAGGATCTCTTGGCTAACCAGAAGCCAGTTGAGACTGTAACTCCTAAGACTGTTAAGGAATTCGTTACAACTCCTGTATCTGTATTCTTCGATATCAACAAGACAAACGTAGCTTCACAGTACGACCTCGTAAACGTACATGCTTTGGCTAAGTATGCTATTGCCAACAACTCTAACTTGCTCGTTTGCGGTTATGCTGACAAGGCTACTGGTAATGAGCAGATCAACCAGAAGTTGTCTGAGGGTCGTGCCGAGACTGTTGCCGGTGAGTTGGTTAAGATGGGTGTCAAGAGAGCTAACATCACAACTAAGGGTAAAGGCGGTGTTGACGATATGTCTCCTATCTCATTCAACCGTCGTGCTACCGTACAGGTTGTCGAGTAATATCTATTGTTGAGCTGTCATAGCTCGCATAGTAGAGAATATAAGGGTGCTTCTTTCGTGGAAGCACCCTTTCTTATTTTTTGCGAAATCCATCTGTCCCATTTCTGCATTTTTGATTCCGTTAAAAAAAACGCAATAGGCTTCGATGGGCATCGCAATTGCTTTCATTGTCCATCGAAGCCTATTGCGTTGTCCATCGAAGCCTATTGCGTTTTGTCCTTATGATAACATGTTCCTTCTGCTGTTTCATGATGCTTTGATGGAGTAACTAAGGTCGAAAGCGTCTTTTTTGAAATAAAAATGAAAAAAGTTGCCGTAAAATTTGGTGGAAACAAAAAATGTTCGTACCTTTGCAACCGCTTACGAGAAGTAAGGGCGTTTAGCTCAGCTGGTTTAGAGCATCTGCCTTACAAGCAGAGGGTCGGCGGTTCGAATCCGTCAACGCCCACTAAGGGGTGTTTCCCTGTGGTTCCATTTTTGGGCTGCAGGGATTTTTTTTGTTTCTATATAAGCTTTTCTCTTGGTTATTTAACCCTATAAATAGGCACACGGCATTCTTGTATTTTCATTAATATTTTGACCTTATTGTACCTTTTTCTGAAATAATTATTTTACCTTTGCAAGCATAATTACTTATTTTGTAAGGATAAGAAGCGTATGGACTCATTATATCTATTACAGTTTGCATGTCTCATATTCATGCTCGTCAATGCCTTCATCGTGGCTGTCTCTCATCTGCATGTGAGATGGGAGAACAAGCGGTATGAGCGTTCACGATGGATGATTGTTGCCGCCATGGTAGGATTGGCGATGCAATATGCGGTGCAGATGGTTTTCGGATTCCGTGCCATGCACGATAATTTATGGGCGGTCGTCAACATCCTCATCTATACCCCTTGTTTCTCGCTTATCTCCATGGGAATCTACAACATAGAAACCACCCGTGCCAACCTCAGGAAGAGGATTCAGATGTGCAGTGGTATTTATGCAACCATTCTCCTTGTCTTTTGCGTGGGAATCAGTCTTTATCATAGCCTGTATATCAGAGAAGGACTCTAGCTGATGCTGGCTCTGTTCTGCCTAAGTGTCATCTATTGCATATTCATGATTATCCGCGAGATGATCTGGCGCAAGAAGTTGTTGGAGACTATGGTAGCAACGGATATGTTGCCTTACGTAAGATATTCCCGAGCCTGTGTCATTATTCTCTGGCTCGCAGTTCTCGCTTTGCCGGTTGCCATCTTTTCCACTACTTTATTATATATAGTAGGTCCCGTCGTATTGTTTGCCCTGCTGTTCTTCAACCTTACGTTTATCGCTCTCGGCAACAATTATACCCCAACCGAAGAACTGTTGGACAAAGAAGAGGAAATCAGCGCATTGGTGAGAACAGGACACCTGAAACCATCTGGGGGGCAAGTTTGAACAAAGACAGAAGCTGCAGGACAGGTACAGAAACTTTACAGCAGCTGTCAGAGGAGCGCATCGACTTTATCCGGCAGCGTCTTGACGAATGGTGTGCTGATTTGGGATATAAGGACTGTGCTGTGAATATGCTGACCCTCTCCCGCACACTGAGTATCTCCAAGGAGGGTTGCACGCCGGCCGAATGGAGAGAAGAACAGGCTGCCACCAGAACTCTAAGTTGAGAGCTGTATTTGGCTCGTTTGGGTGTCGCATTCCTACGAAGTAGTGAGTGCAGACTTTTGAGAAGTGTCTGGTTCGGTGCACTTAGTTCAGTTATGAGTCTCACTGAGCATGATGTGGGAGGAATATTTGATAAAGTTGAAACTGCACATATTGAACTTAGCTTGTCTACACGACAAGCTAAGCTGTATTTTACTCCTACATATGATGCTATCTATGAATGGTGTTCAGCTGGACAAAGCTACTGGGACACAGAAGACTACGCGAACAAAAAGTTTCTTGGCTATAAATTTAGACAAATCATTCGTGCAGACGATTAATTAAACTCCTAAGCTGGGCAAGGAGTATAAGTTGCCCAGCAAACATATTCACCCGCACTTCACGGGAAACGACAAGGGGCTCTATGCCACGATGATAGGTGGACGTATAGACCCTTCATCGTGTCTTGTTTCTTTATATTCTACCTAAAATCCGCAACTATCATCCAATACACGATTAAGGGTAGATTTATGAGTC
>SAMEA3663124__coassemble_244_pt1 | contig 19487 bp, 16 predicted proteins | sample SAMEA3663124__metabat2_high_PE_028 | metagenome-assembled genome bin SAMEA3663124 (sample SAMEA3663124) | pig gut metagenome | biome: pig gut; feature: pig-associated habitat; material: faeces | place: Denmark | collected 2012
GCGCCGATGGTACTGCAATGCAATGCGGGAGAGTAGGTAGCCGCCTCCTTTTATAAGAAACCTCAGTTATCTTTTGATAATTGAGGTTTTTTTTGTATCTTTGCATCCATACTTTGTCACATTTTGATCTTTGATTCGTTCTAATCTTTGATTCGTTCTGTATATGAGTGATGTACGTTCTTTGGTGTATCTCTTTTGGGGTTTACACCGATCTTTGTGACATTTCAATTTGGAAATTATATATTTGTTATTCATTTTCTGTGATTATGCTTTATTTTTTGAAATCTGCATGGATTTGGCTGAAACGATGTACTCATTGTCGCGGTTTTGGTGTTCAGTCTCCTTCGGCGTATCGGTTTATCCGTTACGTCATAAATGAGCATTATCCTTATTATGCTTATGAAGAATTGAAGGAGCATATGAATATGTTGTCCAAACATCAACATAAGTTGGGGAGGCTGTTCTTTCGTTTAGCTAATTTTTGGCAGCCAGATTTCTGTTACTGTGATCAACCTCAGTTTTTGAAGTATGCTCAGGCCGGATCTCATCGTATGAAGTCAGGTGCGATTTTAGAATTCTTGGAAAAAAGTGCATTTCATTGCGTTCCGAACACGGACCGCATACTGATTTGGGTTGACCTGGAATATGCAGCTGATGTGCTCGATGAATTGTTGACCAAATGCACATCTCAAACCTTGTTGGTAGTTAATGGTATCAACAAAAAGAATCATGCTTTGTGGAAAAAACTTCAGGCTGATGTACATGTCGGTATTACTTACCATCTATATTATTGTGGCATTGTGTTTTTCGATAAGTCCGTTTACAAGCAGCATTATGAGGTGAATTTTTGATTATTGTGGGAAAATATGGATAAAAAATTGTAATAATTGTATTATTCTTCTGTTTTATTAAGAAAAAATGCTCCAAATGCTTGCAGATAAAATATATTTTATTACTTTTGCACGCAAATATAAATCTAAAAAAAGACAGCTATGTATTGGACACTTGAATTAGCTTCGAAGCTTGAAGATGCACCATGGCCTGCTACAAAGGAAGAGTTGATTGATTATGCTACTCGTTCGGGTGCGCCTCTGGAGGTTCTGGAGAATTTGCAGGAGATAGAAGATGAGGGTGATGTCTATGAAAGCATTGAGGACATTTGGCCCGATTATCCTTCAAAGGATGACTTCTTATGGAATGACGACGAATATTAAAAAGTCGATGATAGGGCTGCTCATTTTGGGCAGCCTTTATCGTTTACACTTTGTATTATCTTGTGTTTCCCGTATATAATATATATATAAATTGGGATATAAGACATGTTGTTACTATAAAAAGGTATTCTATCTTTAGGATGGTTATTATTATTCAGTTTACTTTATAATGATATGTGATAAATCGAATATTGCCTATATACAATAAAAATCGTATTATTTCGTTATTTAATTGTGTTGAAACGTCTCATTATATTATACGTCCTGTTGCTGGGTGTTCTGTCTGTGAATGCTCAGTATGATCCTTCGTTTAGTCATTATTTCGATATGGAGCCTTCTTTTAATCCAGCTTCAGTTGGAAAACAGGCTAAATTGAATGTAACGGGCGCTTATGCCATAGACCTGGCAGGTTATGAACACAACCCACGAACAATGTATGTATCGGCTGACATGCCTTTTTATCTTTTGAAAAACTATCATGGCGTAGGTCTTCAACTGATGAACGATCAGATAGGCCTTTTCACCCATCAGCGCCTGGCAGCCCAATATGCCTTCAAGCGGAGACTTTTTGGTGGAATGTTGAGTGCAGGTATACAGGCAGGTTTTATCTCTGAAAGTTTCGATGGAAGCAAGGTGGATGTAGAGGAAGGCAACGACCCTGCTTTACCGAAGACGAAGGTCAATGGAAATTCTGTTGATATTGGTGCAGGTGTTTACTATATGCATGGCGCTTGGTACGTAGGCGTTTCTGCCCAGCACCTCACTTCTCCCAAGATAGAGTTAGGTGAAACCAATGAAATAGACATCTCTCCTGTATATTATTTGACAGGAGGATACAATATTAAGTTGAGAAATCCGTTTTTATCAGTGAAGCCTTCTGCTCTTGTGAAGTATGACGGAGTAGCTTGGCGAGGAGATGTTAGTTGTCGTCTGGTGTATACTCATGAGAAGAAGATGCTCTATGGAGGCGTCTCTTATAGTCCCACCAATTCTGTGACCGGCCTCATAGGTGGCCGTTTTCATGGTGTTGTGTTAGGTTATAGCTATGAGTTCTATACTTCAGCCATCTCACCAGGTAATGGTAGCCACGAACTCTTTGTAGGTTATCAGACCGATATCAATCTTGTTAAAAAAGGAAGAAACAAGCACAAAAGCGTAAGAATATTATAAGCAAACATGAATATGAAGAAATGTATATTATCCCTCTGTTCGGCAGTAGCTCTCTTGGCATTAACTGGATGCTTTGGAGCCAAGTCAGCCTCGGTCTCCGGTAGAGGCGGTGAGGTAGTGGGCGTCGGTGGAAGGAATTTTGCAGAACCAGCACCTTATGGAATGGTAAAAATCAATCGAGGTTTCCTGAAGATGGGATTAGAAACAGAAGATTCGCTGTGGGGAGAGAAGACACCTCGCAAGGAAGTTTCTGTAGATGGTTTCTGGATGGATGATACCGAAATCACAAATTCAGAGTACAAGCAGTTTGTATCCTATGTGAGGGATTCTATTCTTCGTACCCGTTTGGCAGATCCCGCCTATGGTGGCGATGAAACCTATATGATTACTGAGGACAAGCAGGGTAATCCTGTAACGCCGCGTGTCAACTGGAAGAAACAACTTCCCAAGAAACCTAACGAAGATGAGCAGCGGGCGATAGAGAGTCTTTATGCTGTCAATCCTGTTACGGGGGAGAAATTGATAGATTGGCGCCAGTTGAACTATAAATATGAGATTTATGACTATACAGCTGCGGCTTTGCGTCGCAACCGTATCAATCCACAGGAGCGAAACCTGAATACAGATATCAATATTGATCCAAACGAGGTGGTGATGATATCCAAGGATACAGCTTATGTGGATGATGAAGGAAAAATCGTCAGTGAAACCATTAACCGTCAGTTGTCGGGTCCTTGGGATTTCCTCAACACCTACATTGTTAATGTATATCCCGATACTACTTGTTGGGTCAACGATTTCAGAAACTCAGACAATGAGACTTATCTGAGAAGCTATTTTAGCAATCCAGCTTATAACGACTATCCCGTAGTAGGTGTTACCTGGGAACAGGCCAATGCTTTCTGTGCATGGCGTACAGATTATCTGCTGAAAGGCTTAGGCCCTGAGGCAAGGTTCGTTCAGCGTTACCGTCTCCCTACTGAGGCAGAATGGGAGTTTGCCGCTCGAGGCAAGGATCAGAACGAGTTTCCCTGGGACAACAAGGATGTAAAGAACGGCGATGGTTGTTTCTATGCCAACTTTAAACCCGATCGTGGTAACTATACCAAGGATGGCAATCTGATAACCAGCAAGGTGGCTATATATTCACCCAATTCCAATGGTTTGTATGATATGGCCGGTAATGTGGCAGAATGGACCAGCACAGTATTTACAGAGGCTGGAGTTGATGCAATGAACGACCTGAATCCTACTCTTGTCTACAATGCAGCCAAGGAAGATCCCTATCGTCTGAAAAAGAAGAGTGTACGCGGAGGGTCATGGAAAGATCCAGAGTCATTTATCCGTTCGGCATGGCGTTCCTGGGAATATCAGAATCAACCACGGTCATATATAGGATTCAGATGTGTGAGGAGTCTTGCTACCACATCGAGTGCTAAACAAAAAACAATAAAAACAAAGAAAAGGAGATAATAGCCATGGGCGAATATAGTAAATTCAATATCGTATACCGTCTGCAAAGATGGATGGACAGTGTGCCTGGTCAGACCTTTCTGAACTATGCTTACAGTTGGGGTGCTTCTGTCGTTATTGCTGGTGCGTTGTTTAAGTTGACCCACCTGCCTGGGGCTAATGTCATGATGTTCCTTGGTATGGGAACCGAGGTTGTGGTATTCTTTCTTTCCGCCTTCGACCGTCCTTTCGACAAGACTGCTGACGGGCGAGATATCCCTACTCATGTGACTGAGGAATATCTCGAGACAGGTAAGGTGACCTATGAAGAAGGACGTGTTGCTTCCTCTCAGGCTTCACCTGTTGGTAATGTTCAGCCTCCTGTCGTTGTCGTAGGCAATCCTCAGGCCTCTTCTTCTGCATCAACTATCAGTATGGCAGATCCTGAGGTAAGCGATTCTCTCGAGAAGCCTGTTCAGACAATGGCCTGTGGCAGTGATGATAGCACGCCGCAGTCTGTAGCCAATGGTGTCTGGATAGGAAGTCAGCAGAATACTACTCCCGAGATGGCCGAGGCTCAAAGCAACTATGTGGAAGAGTTGAAGAAGTTGGTAGAGACCTTGGAGAAGGTGAATGAGCAAAGCAACCGACTTACTCGTGACAGCGAGGAGATGGAGAATCTGAACCGTACTCTTACCGGTATCAGTAAGGTTTATGAAATGCAGTTGAAGGGTGCCAGTCAGCAAATTGGCACTATCGACCAGATAAATGAGCAGAGTCGCAAGATGGCTCAGCAGATAGAGCAACTCAACAAGATCTATACTCGTATGATTGAGGCGATGACTGTCAATATGAGGGCAGCCGCACCCCATGTGAGTGAAGATTAAAAAGCATAGAGATACGAACTCTCTTTACGGACGAAGAGGGAGAAAACAAGTGAAATAAGCAAATTAAAGAATGGCAATAAAGAAAAGACCTATATCGCCTCGCCAGAAGATGATCAACCTGATGTATCTCGTCTTGATGGCTATGCTGGCATTGAACATCTCTACCGAGGTGCTCAATGGATTTTCTATAGTAGAGGAGAGTCTGAACCGTACAACAGCCAACTCTTCTGCCGAGAATGCTGCCTTATATAGTAATTTTGCTGATCAGATGAAGCAGAATCCTGCCAAGGTAAAGGCATGGTTTGAGAAGGCGACACAGGTTAAGGAAATGAGCGATTCGCTCTACAACTTTGCCCAGCAGCTGAAGGAAGCCATCGTGCGTGAAGCTGATGGAAGCGATGGAGATGTATTGCATATAGAGAATAAGGATAATCTTGAGGCGGCAGGTATAGTGATGCTGGCTCCTGGTTCTGGTAAGGGTGGCAAATTATATCGTGCCATCAACAGCTATCGTGATCGTATATTGATGATGGTCACCGATGAGCATCAGAAGAAAATCATCCAGAGCAATCTTTCTACCCGTGTGCCTAAGGATGCAAAGAATTTGGGCAAGAACTGGCAGGAGTACATGTTTGAGAATATGCCCGTGGCAGCAGCCGTTACTTTGTTGTCTAAGTTGCAGAGCGATGTTCGTTATGCCGAGGGTGAAGTGTTGCATACCTTGGTTTCCAATATCGACATGAAAGATATAAGAGTCAACAAGCTTGACGCCTTTGTTATTCCCGAGAAGACAACTCTTTATCCTGGCGAGCGTTTCAATGCCAACATCGTGATGGCAGCAGTCGATACAACTCAGCAGCCTGAGATCTATGTCAATGGAGTGAGAGTGAACACTGCTCATGGTCAGTATTCGTTCACAGCAGGTGGAGTTGGCGAGCACCAGTTTGGTGGCTATATCCTGATGCAGAATGCCAGAGGAGATGTGATGCGTCGAAACTTCCTGCAGAAGTATACTGTAATTCCAGCACCTAATACTGCCACAGTGGCAGCAGATATGATGAATGTATTGTATGCAGGTTTCCATAATCCTGTCAGCATCAGTGTGCCAGGAGTTCCTGCCAATGCTGTATCTGCAACCATGACAGGTGGCTCGTTCATATCGAAGGGCAACGGACGTTTTGTGGCAGTACCATCAGCAGTGGGTAAGGACGTGACGATACATGTTACTGCCCGTGACAAGGGGCAGACGAGAACGATGCCTCCATTTGTATTCCATGTAAGGAAACTACCCGATCCAACAGCTTACTTGGCTTTGGGTACCAACCGCTTCCGTGGTGGCGCCTTGTCGAAAGCTTCCCTGATGGGCGCTTCAGGTATTCATGCGGCAATTGATGACGGATTATTGGATATTCCTTTCCGTGTATTGAGTTTTGAGACTGTTTTCTTCGACAATATGGGTAATGCAGTACCTTTGGCTTCGGCTGGAGCCAATTTCTCTGAGCGTCAGCGTGAGGAGTTCCGCAGACTGTCGAGAAACCGTCGTTTCTATATCTCTCACATCAAGGCTGTGGGGCCTGATGGAATTACCCGTAACCTCCCTGCAGCCATGGAGGTGATTGTGAGGTAGAGAAATGCAAAGAGTGAAGAATCTTATTGTTTAGAAATAAAGATATTATAATGAGAAAGATATTTTTGTTATTGATGCTTGCGGGGCTGACAATCGGTGCGAATGCCCAGCCTGAAGCTCGTAGACAGGCACAGCAGAAAGCCAAACAGCAGTCGAATGCCAACAACATGACGACTCGTGCGCAGATAATGTTCCCTACATCGGCCACGATGGGCGACGATGTGGTATGGAGACGTGATATCTATCGTGAGCTCGACTTAAATGATGATGCCAATGCACCACTGTATTATCCTGTGGAGCCTGTCGGTGGTCAGATGAATCTCTTTACCTATATGTTCAAGCTGATGTTGAGCGGTCGTGTTCGTGCCTACCAGTATCGCTTGGATGGTCATGAGAGTTTCAACTACGAGGATCGTGTTGTGCCTAAGGCCTTCATGGATAATTATCACATCTATTATGAGCGTAAGAATGGAGCTTTGACCCTCGATGACAGCGATATTCCTTCTCGTGAGGTAAAGTCTTACTATGTGAAAGAAGCCACATACTACGACCAGCATACCGCCACATTCCATACCAAGGTAATCGCCTTGTGTCCTATTATGACACGTGAAGACGATTTTGGTGATGCCGGAACCAAGTATCCTCTCTTCTGGATGAAGTATTCTGACCTTGCTCCCTATCTCTCCAAGCAGCAGATAATGACGAGCAGTCTCAATAATGCTGCCATGATGAGTATAGACGATTATTTTGTCAAGAACCAGTATAAGGGCAAGATATACAAGACGACCAATATGTTGGGTAAAACCTTGGCTCAATATTGTCCTACCGATTCAGCTCTGAGCAAGGAGCAGAAGAAGATAGAGTCAGAGTTGGCTGCCTTCGAGAAGAATATCTGGGGCGATCAGGCGCGCAAAGATTCTCTTGACAGTATTGCCAATGCCGACAAGAAGAATGTGAAGGGCGTGAAGGGTGTGAAGAAGAATCGCAGAAGCAGAACTTCTGGTTCTTCGTCTACAGTCAAGACCCGTCGTCAGCGCAGTTCCGGTTCGTCAGGATCCAGTACAGCCCGAGTTTCGGTTCGTCGTGAGCGTCATTAATAATAGGTTTATAATATAAGGTATGAAGAATGTATTATCATTTATTGTGTTGGCGGTTTCGCTCTTCTTTGCTAATCCTGCTCAGGCACAGATTAAGTTAGGTGTGAAGGGTGGCTTGAATGTCAGCAATTTGAAATTGGACGATGACATGTGGAAGGCAGATAACAAGGCAGGATTCTTCATTGGTCCGATGGTGAAGGTGACTGTGCCAGTTACAGGTTTAAGTTTTGACGTTGCCGCTTTATATGATCAGAAGGAGGCAAAGATGCATTGGGGTGATGTGGTTGGTGCTGACCTTAGCCGGACAACCACCATCAAGCAACAGTATATCGATATACCTGTCAATGTGAGATATGGAGTTGGATTAGGTAGCTTGGCCAACGTCTTTGTTTTTGCAGGTCCACAGTGGGGCATCAATGTTGGCGACGAGAACTTCAAGTGGGATGCCAGAAGCAGTTATTCCCTCCGAAAGGCTACATTCAGTGTCAATGTAGGTGCTGGTGTTACCCTCTTAAAACATTTGCAAGGTTCGGTGAACTACAACATCGAGTGCAACAAGTCGGGCAAAATGGACACAGAACGCACCAATCACAAATGGGTGAAAGGCCGTAACAATACCTGGCAGATTTCTCTTGGCTATTGGTTCTAAGCATAGAAGATACATATTAAAATATATAAAAGCAGATACCTGATGTTGGGTATCTGCTTTTTTATTGTTACCTTTGCAGGGTATGAAGTATGTCGATGTCATATTGCCATTGCCGCTACCTGGCATGTTTACCTATTCTGTCCCCGAAGGGATGGAAGGGTGTGTTGTTTTTGGTAAACGGGTGCTTGTGCCATTGGGCAAGAGCAAGAAGTACATTGCCATGGTGGTAAAGGTGCATCAGGAGAAGCCGTCCTTTAAGGTCAAGCCGATAGAGCAGGTGCTGGATGCTACTCCCACACTTCTTGACCGGCAGTACAGGTTATGGTCGTGGATATCCAACTATTATATGTCACCTTTGGGCGATGTGTATAATGCCGCAATGCCTGCAGGCATGAAGTCTGCAGAGAAGTTCAAACCCAGGATGGAATTGTATGTGGAGCTTACGAACAAATACCGCAACGAAGCTTCCCTGCATGTGGCTCTTAACATGTTGCAGCGTGCCCTGAAGCAATCTAAAGCCCTTACTACATTTCTCAGCCTTTCCCATTGGGACAGTCTTGAGAACGATACGCCTCGCGAAGGCATCAAGAAGGTCACCAAGGAAGAGCTGATGAATGAGGCTCATTGCACTTCTGCCATCGTCAAATCGCTCATCGACCGCGACATCCTCTTTACTTACGAGGAGGAGGTGGGACGACTGAATACCTCAGGTGAGAGTCACTTCGAGCAGATCAAACCACTTTCCATAGCCCAGCAGGAAGCTTACAACAAGATTCTCCTTCAGATGATGAAGAAAAACGTGGTGCTTCTTCATGGCGTGACTTCGAGTGGCAAGACCGAGGTGTATATCCACCTCATCAAGCAGGCTCTCGACAATCACAAGCAGGTGCTTTATCTTCTGCCCGAGATAGCTCTCACGGTACAGATCATGGAACGTCTGCACAAAGTTTTTGGCGATCGTCTTGGCATTTATCATTCCAAGTATAGCGATGCCGAACGAGTGGAGATATGGCAGAAACAGATGTCAGCCCATCCCTACGATGTTATTCTTGGGGCTCGAAGTGCAGTCTTTCTCCCTTTTCAGAATCTCGGACTTGTCATCATCGACGAGGAACACGAAACATCCTTTAAGCAACAAGACCCTGCCCCCCGCTATCATGCCCGCAGTGCTGCTATTGTGTTGGCAGGTATGTATCCCGACTGCAAGGTTCTTTTGGGTACAGCCACACCCTCTGTGGAGAGTTATTACAATGCGCAGGAAGGCAAGTACGGATTGGTGGAACTCAAAACCCGATACAAGGACATACAGTTGCCCGAAATCCAGGTGGTGGATGTAAAGGATTTGCGGCATCGTAAGATGATGACTGGTGCCTACTCTCCTCAACTTTTAGCAGCCATACGCGAGGCTTTGTCGCATGGCGAGCAGGCCATTCTGTTCCAGAACCGTCGTGGTTTTGCTCCGATGGTGGAATGTAAGGTATGCGGATGGGTGCCTAAGTGCAAGAACTGCGATGTGTCGCTTACACTTCATAAGAATATCAACCTGCTCACCTGTCACTATTGCGGATATACTTATCCTGTGCCAGTGGAGTGCCCCAACTGTGGAAGTACAGAACTCATGGGGCGAGGTCTGGGTACCGAGCGCATCGAAGACCAACTTATGGATATCTTTCCCGAGGCTCGTATCGCCCGTATGGATTTGGACACCACCCGTACCCGCAATGCTTACGAGCGGCTGATAGATGATTTCTCGTCGGGTAAGACCAATCTACTTATTGGCACCCAGATGATCTCCAAGGGACTGGATTTCGACAAGGTGAGTGTGGTGGGCATACTGGATGCCGATTCCATGCTCAATTATCCCGACTTCCGAGCCTACGAGCATGCCTTTATGATGATGGCTCAGGTGAGCGGAAGGGCCGGGAGAAAGGGCAAGCGAGGCAAGGTGATATTGCAGACCAAGTCGCCCACGTTGCCTGTCATCTCGCAGGTGGTTCATAACGATTATGCAGGCTTCTACCAAGACTTGTTGGAGGAACGAAGGGCTTTTCATTATCCTCCTTTCTACCATCTTGTCTATGTCTTCCTGAAGCATAAGCACGAGCAGGTATGCCATCAGGCGAGTATGGAGTTGGGACAGACTTTGCGCTCCTGGTTTGGCGACAGGGTCCTTGGCCCCGACAAGCCAGCGGTGGCAAAGGTGAAGACCATGAACATCCGTAAGATTGTTATCAAACTCGAGAATGGCATCAATCAGGCAAAGGTGAGAGAATATCTGAGATATGCCCAGGAGCAAATGTCGAAGGACCCTCGCTATGGCGCATTGCAGATTTACTATGATGTCGACCCCATGTAGACTGATATGATGGCAATGATCTTGTCTTTGTATAGAGCCAATGAACATAAAAATAAAAAAGGCTATCCCTTTCAAAAGATTGGGATAGCCTTTTGCGATTGTATGTAGTTATGCTTTTGGAATGTTGCTCTTAGAAGTTGATGTCGAGACCAACTGCGAAGACGTTGTTGTTACGGGTATAGTCAGAAGAGTAGTTCAAGCTTCTGTCTGCTGTGAGCTGTACCGTTTCGGTAGTCTTCTTGTGCTGATAGAATGTGTGGAAGTAAGCCACGTTGAGATCCATCTTCTTGTTGATGTGATAAACACCACCGATGGCAACAGAGTTGGAACTTACAACGAATGACTTGTCATCCATATACTCGTCAGACAAACCATAGTTGGTGTTCTGCCAACCTGTACTCAGAGTGATCTTCTTGTTGACGTCTACCTCTACACCGGCATTATACTCCAGGGTACCACGCTTCAACTCCTTGTTGCGGTTGTTGTAAGATGTGGCATTCTTGTCGTCGAACCAGTGGAAACCTACGTTTACTCTTACTGCATCTACAGGGCTGTAGCCTACTCCCAAAGCCAAGTAAGCAGGAATGTCGCCAGCAATCTTCTTGCCGTCCTCATATTCACCGATGGCTCTGTCTATCTTTGAGTCAAACTGAGTCTTCAATGCGACCATGGCTCCTTGAATTTTTGGGTTGCTCAGAATAGCGTCTGCAGCAGCCTCTGGCACTCCATTAGCGATGTAGGCATTGCGCAGATTGTCGGGCAGGTTGCCGATACTTGGTATCTGATTTACTGATTTGTTTTTCAGACGTATACGGGTCTTGAACTCATACTTGGCTGAGAAGTTCCAACGGCCGGTCTTGTAATCTACGCCGATGATAGGAGTGAAGCCTACGCCACTCTGGTCGCAGCTCAACTCGATATTGGCAGAACTTTCCTTAGCAGGGTTGAGTACCTTATAAAGAGGCATTTGTCCTACCTGAATGTTCTCTACATAACCATAGTAATTGGTCAGGGCATAAACGCCACGAACACCCAAGAAGGCACTGAAGTTGTCGCTGAACTTGTAAGCGGCACCTGCAGAGAGACCGTAGTAATACTGACGTCCGTGCATATAGCTGTTGTAGCTGTATTTACCTTCAGTTCCGAAGCATTGGTTGTTTGAGAATATGGCTGGTACACCATAAGCACCTGCCACCTGGTCGACAGCACCTGCCAACTGGCAAGCTGCAATGGCAGTCTCGGCTACAATCTTCTCGAATGATCCCAGTCCGTCGTCGAAGGTACACTTACCGCCACCACCGGTGAGGGCGAAGCTTGCCTGGAAAGACCATTTACCCTTGTTGTAGGCATACTGGAAAGAAGGGATAACAGGAGCCAAAGCCGTACCCTTGAAATCGCGAGGAGTGATGGGATTGTTTACATTGTTGGTAAACAAATCATAGTCATTGTTGATAGTACGTGACTGGAAAGCCAACTGCCAGTTGATGGCGAGATGGTGACCTTCACCCATGAATACAACTCCGGCCGGATTGTAATAAACTCCGTCAATACCGATTGAAGCCTCACGGCTCATCATTCTGTTGAATGCTACGTGCTGGTTTGTGTTTGTGAGCAAACCACCTGCCAATGTGGGTGTTGCACAGGCCATCGCAATGGCAACACAAACTAATTTTAGTTTCTTCATTTTAATAATTTTAAATAAAAACGTCCGCAAAGGTAAGAAGAATGTTCTATTTGGGTACAGAAAGGCGCGCTTATTTAAAATATATTAACAGAAAAAGGAGGTTTTGTTGCACAGATTTTAAAATATGTGCAGAGTTTTACTTCTGTTCGGGATAAGAAATAGGGGGACAAAAGTTGGTAATATTACCCAACTTTTGCAAGTAACAACTCAGCACCCCTATAGGCATGTGTTTTTACTTGAAAAGTATACAAATTGTTTCCTGTTAGTTATGAATTTGTTCTTAAACAACTATAAAAAGTCCGTTCAAAGACTTGGAACGCACATTCAGAGCCTTTGAACGCACATTCAGAGCCTTTGAACGGACATTCAAAGCCTTTGAACGGACATTGCAAAGCACGGAACGGAATTTTATTTGCGGTTCGCAGATTTTAGTTGTGTGGTTTAACGATTTTAGTTGACCACTCTGCGCATTATTGATAATATGAGTTGACTCAGTTATTACTAATTTATAATTCACGTTGACTTGCTTAATTTTAGTCATACTTATAGTTGACTACTTATTATGTCTATCATCACAAATGAAGTTGCCCTTCATATCTCTGTAAAGAAACATGTTGGGGGACAATCCTGAGCCTAGCTTCCTTGGTAAGTTCCCTCTTTGTGAGAAGATAAAAACTCAAAAAAATATGAGGTTCAAATCATACCAATTTATTTTTTTTTCACCGTCACTAAGTAGAAAAATGTATATATTTAATATTGTTGCAGCATTTTTCTCTTCAAATATTTGTTTGTAGGTAGTTTTTCATTATCTTTGCATGATAGTTTGATAGTAGGAATAAAATATAAGAATCAAGAAAATGGGAAAGTATCGTTTACCAGAGTCAGAATGTGGCTATTCTATAGGGACAATTTGTAAGATGAAAAAGTTGAAGATTAGTCCTTACGCTTTGGAATCGTCTTTAAATGACGTTAGTAAGTCTTTTAAAGACGAGTTGGCCGTAGTTTCGCATTTTCTGATGAATAAGCATTTAGGCTTATTGGTGGATTATAGAGAAGAGGCGGAGCAGATTATTGGAAAATTGGTGTCTGAACAGTTGGTAAGCCAAGGAATGATGGGTGAGCCTCGCATGGCAGAAGCTGATATGTTTTCCGATTTTTTCAATGTTCCTTTTTTACCAAATAAAGATGCTGATTTCACATTTGTAGATTTGTTCGCTGGTATCGGCGGATTCCGTCTTGCTATGCAAGCGGTTGGCGGTAAGTGTATCTTCTCTTCTGAGTTTAATGAGCCTGCTCAAAAAACATATTTTGCCAATTATGGAGATATGCCCTTTGGTGATATTACATTGGAAGAGACCAAACGTTACATTCCTGATTATTTTGATGTGTTGTGTGCTGGCTTTCCATGTCAGGCTTTTTCTATTATAGGCAAGCAACAAGGTTTTGCTGATACACGGGGAACAATGTTTTTTGAGATACAGAAAATCTTGCAGAAACATAAGCCAAAAGCTATTTTTATGGAGAATGTAAAGCAATTGGTGACGCATGACAAGGGGAATACTTTCAAGGTGATTCTTGGAATATTGGCAGATTTAGGTTATCATGTGAAATGGAAGGTTCTGAATGCTCTTGATTTTGGTGTGCCCCAAAAAAGAGAAAGAGTTATTATCGTAGGTTTTTTGGATAAGTCCAAGATAGAAAAGTTTAGCTTTGATTTTGATAGAAAGCCTTATAGCTTGAAGGATGTCTTGCAAAACGACGAGGATGTGGATCCTTCACTTTTCGTCTCTGATAGAATCTTGCGGAAACGCAAAGAATCGACAAGGGCAAAGAAGGTGTTCTATCCTTCAATTTGGCATGAAAACAAGGCTGGCAATATTTCTGTGTTGGATTATGCTTGCGCTCTACGTACAGGAGCATCTTATAATTACTTGTTGGTAAATGGCTACAGAAGGCCTTCTTCTCGAGAATTGCTGCGGCTTCAAGGATTCCCTGAAAAATTCAGAATTGTGGTGTCTCATCAAGAGATAAGAAAGCAAACAGGCAATTCCGTAGCCGTACCTATGATAACGGAAGTAGCAAAGAAAATAAAAGCATTGTTGTGATTAGATAAATATAAATAATATTTAAAATGAAACATCCAAAACTGAGAGACTCTAAACGTCTTCTGACGAATGAATTATATTCTATCGGAGATATTCCTCAAGAATATATAGTGAAGATAGGTGGTCACGTCGTTTATCTTATTCATTCTGGGCGTAAAGATATGGCTGGTGATGACTGGGGCGATATCTTTGCTGATGTAATAGGTGGCAAACATCTTGCAAGTCCTGTTGGTATTGCTGATGTTGAGTATGGTAAGATGGCTTGGTCGATGAAGACTGTGAAGATATCAAATGTATTTGATTGTGAGAATATTCGCTTGATAAGTGGTCGTTGTTCTCCTGATTTCTCGTTTGGAATAACAGACCCTCATGAGAATATTCAGCGGACAGGAGAAGCTGTGCTGGCAGTATGGAATGAACGAATCAATATTGCTTACGACCATTACAATCAGGTTCGCGTATCGGTTCTTATCAGAAATGATGATTTGTCAGAATTTCGATTGTTCGAAGAAGTTATTCAGCGTTACAAGACGAGTGATTATGAATGGGTAGAGAACAAACGAGGAAACCTTGAAGGTGTGAACGTTCATACTGGCATCAAGCGATTTACATGGCAACCGCATGGCTCGCAATTTACGATTCATACTCCAGTGCCAGAGGATGCTGTCAAATTCACAGTTAAGCATCCACCAGTTGTTTCTGTTGAAGAAACATTGAAAGCTTTGGACTTTGACGAAAGTTGGGTCAAGATTTTATAAAAGATGCTTAGAGTATATGTGTTCAGAGCCTTTGAATATATGTTCTGTTATTACTTATTTATAATCCAGATGCAAAGGAAGTATCTCGTTTTTCTGTAAATGGTCAGCGATTGGCTGTTCCTGTTAAGGGCTTGAACATCGTGAAGTATAGCGACGGAACTGTGAGGAAGGTTGTTGTGAAGTAAAAAATCTTAATTGATAAATCGATATGAAAAGAGTGAGGGTGCGTCAGCAGTCAACGACGCACCCTCGTTTCTTTTATGCAAAAATATTACTTGTTCAGGTGTGGATAGGAAATCCTGGTGTGGTAGATGGATTTCAGTCGCTCGATGAGTACAGACTTGGCCAAGGCTATGTCGCGGAAGGTGATAGGGCACTCCCTGAAGAAACCGTCTGCTACCTGACTGTCTATCAACTTGTTGGTGAGCGTGCTGATACTCTCCTCTGTGTATTCTTTGAGTGAGCGCGAGGCTGCCTCCACGGTGTCTGCCATCATCAGGATGGCCTGCTCGCGGGTGAAGGGGTTAGGACCAGGATACTGGAACATCTCCTTGTCCACCTGCTCGTCGGGGTGCTCGTTGCAATAATTAATATAGAAATACTTGGTGAGTCCTGTGCCGTGGTGGGTAGAGATGAAGTCCTTGATGATGCCTGGCAGATTGAATTTCTCGGCAAGCTTCAGTCCTTCCGTAACGTGGCTGATGATGATTTGTGCGCTCTCCAGGTCGGAGAGTTGGTCGTGAGGATTGACACCAGCTTGGTTTTCGGTAAAGAATACAGGATTGGTCATCTTGCCGATGTCATGATAGAGCGCACCGGTACGTACCAGCAGACTGTTGGCATGAATACGGTTGGCAATTTCGGCAGCCAGGTTTCCCACGGTGATGGAATGCTGGAAGGTGCCAGGAGCTATCTCGCTCAGGTTTCGGAGCAGTCCCTTGTTGGTGTTGGAAAGCTCGAAGAGTGTCACGTTGGAGATGAATCCAAACATCTTCTCGATGAGGTACATCATCGGGTAGGAGAGCAGCAGGAAGATGCCGTTGATGATAAAATAGGTGTACATGCTCGGGTCGATGTTGAACACCTGGTTGTCCTGCATGAGCTGAAGTGCTAAGTAGACGATGCAACTCGATATGGTGACGAGTATGGCTGTGATGAATATCTGCGACCGCTTGGACAGTTCGCGGAGCGAGTAGATGGCCACCAGTCCCGATGCTAACTGCACGATGATGAACTCGTACTGATACTTTACTGCTGCGGCACAGATAAGAATCATCGTGACATGGGTGATGAATGCCGTTCGGGAATCCATAAACACCCTGACGAAGATTGCCGCCATGGCAAAGGGGATGATATAGACCGAGAAGAAGTTGTGCTTCATCATCATCGACACGAGGATAGGGAAGAGGGTGATCATCGTGTAGAGCATGGTGATGCTTCGTGGCTTCTCGAAGTAGTCTTTGCGGAAGAGCGTGAGGTAGGAGGTGAACATCATGACGAGTATCAGCACGAAGAGAATCTGGCCGATGAAGGTGGTCATGATTTCGTCTTGAGTGGAGCTTCTGCGCTTCATCTCCTTATCGAAAGAGTTGAGCACACGGCAAGTGTAGTCGTTGACGATTTCTCCACGGTCGATGATTTTCTGTCCGCTCATCACCATGCCACTTGCCAAAGGAATGCTGCTCAGCAGATCGTTTTTCTCAGCATCGCTCTTCTCTTTATCGTACACGATATTGGCCTCTATATAGTTGTTGAGGTTGCACCGTGAGAGGATGGCTCGCTGGGCTGCGAGTTTCTCGTTGGCAAAGATGTGCTCGTAGGCGGCTATGGTGGAGTAGAAACTGCTCACCTTGAGACTCTTGGCATTTTTACCACTCACGAATCGTATCATGCTGGTGGAGTCCTTGAAGATGTTGTTGTATTCGTTGGTGTTGATGATGCCCATCTGGTATATTTCCTGCATCTGTCTTGCCACGATGCCCACATATTCTTTGGGCAGACCGTTGATGCCCTGCTCGTAGTCGTGCAGGAATCGCTCCACCTGCTTTTTCTCGATAAGCGGGTTGAGACTGTAGTAAGGCTGGAAGTGCTTGAGCAGGGAATCCTGTTCGTGCTTGATGGCCTCGTCTGTTTTGTAGATAGGGAAGTCGAACTTGGCAATGACCGATCCATACATCCATGGCTTTCCTACATCGTAGCGATACATTCTGCCCTCGTTGCGTGGCAGGAACCACACGATGATGGCTACGGTGATACATACGAGTACGGTCTTGGTGGCGAGATTTCGCCAGTAATTCTCTTCTGTGTTGTTGAATATGCTCATTTTATACCACTATTTTTAGATTACTCTGCGAAAATACGAAAAAAAACTGCTAAAATCGCAAAAAAAAGTGTAATTTTGCAGAAAATTTAAAAAATAGCTATTTTCAGACATGACTGATAGAAAAGTAAGAGTGCGTTTTGCCCCCAGTCCTACGGGTGCATTACACATTGGCGGTGTTCGTACTGCCTTATATAATTATTTGTTTGCTCGCCAGCATGGTGGTGAGCTTGTGTTCCGTATTGAGGATACTGACTCACATCGTTTTGTGCCAGGAGCTGAGGAGTATATCCTGGAGTCATTCAAATGGCTCGGTATCAAGTTTGACGAGGGTGTAAGCTTTGGTGGCGAGCATGGTCCTTACCGCCAGAGTGAGCGTCGCGACATCTATAAGAAATATGTGCAGCAGTTGCTCGATGCGGGTAAGGCTTATATCGCTTTCGATACTCCCGAGGAGCTTGAGGCAAAGCGTGCCGAGATACAGAACTTCCAGTATGATGCCCATACCCGTATGCAGATGCGCAACTCGCTCACTCTTACTAAGGAGGAGGTTGACCAGCTCATTGCAGACGGCAAGCAGTATACTGTGCGCTTCAAGATTGAGGCCGGCGAGGAGATTCATGTCAACGATATGATACGAGGAGACGTGAAGGTGATGAGTGATATCTTGGACGACAAGGTGCTCTATAAGAGCGCAGACGAGTTGCCAACATATCATCTTGCCAACATCGTGGACGACCATCTGATGGAGATTTCCCACGTGATTCGTGGTGAGGAGTGGCTGCCAAGTGCTCCCTTGCATGTGTTGCTCTATAAGGCTTTTGGCTGGGAAGACACTATGCCACGTTTTGCCCATCTTCCTTTGTTGCTCAAGCCAGAGGGTAAGGGTAAACTGAGCAAGCGTGATGGCGACCGTCTGGGTTTCCCTGTGTTCCCATTGGAGTGGCACGATCCCAAGACCGGCGAGGTGTCATCAGGCTATCGCGAGAGCGGTTACTTCCCCGAGGCAGTGGTCAACTTCCTGGCTCTGTTGGGATGGAATCCTGGTACAGAACAGGAAATCTTCTCGCTCGATGAGTTGGTGAAGGCTTTTGATATCTCACGTTGTTCGAAGGCAGGTGCCAAGTTTGACTTCAAGAAGGGTATTTGGTTCAACCATGAGTATATACTGATGAAGAGCGATGACGAAATAGCCAATCTCTTTGCCCCTATCGTTGCCAACAATGGTGTGGAGGAAACGATGGATCGTGTGAAGCAGGTTGTGCACATGATGAAGGACCGTGTGAACTTCGTCTATGAGTTGTGGCCTCTTTGCTCTTTCTTCTTTATTCCACCAACCGAGTACGATGCAAAGACAGCCAAGAAACGCTGGAAGGAGTATTCGGCTCAGCAGATGACCGAGCTTGCAGAGGTACTTGAAGGTATCGAAGATTTCTCTATCGAGGGACAGGAGCCTGTCGTGATGAAATGGGTAGAGGACAAGGGCTATAAGCTTGGCGACGTGATGAACGCATTCCGTCTCACACTCGTTGGCGAGGGCAAGGGCCCAGGCATGTTCGACATCTCAGCCTTCCTTGGCAAGGAGGAAACCCTGAAGCGCTTGCGCAAGGCCATCGAAGTGTTAGGATAAAGTGTCAATCAAACTTCCGGTATCATGATTTACAACGTAGTCATTTATTTGGTCCTCTGGGGCATAGCCATTGCGAGCCTTTTCGACCATAAGGTGCGCAAGATGTGGCGTGGCGAGCGTGAAGCATTCAGACTGCTCAAGCAGAAGGTGGACCCTACTGCTCAGTATGTGTGGTTTCATGCAGCCTCGCTCGGCGAGTTCGAGCAGGGGCGTCCCCTCATGGAACGTATTCGCAGGGATTTCCCTCAGTACAAGATATTGCTTACCTTCTATTCGCCATCGGGCTATGAGGTGCGCAAGAACTACGAGGGAGCCGACATTATCTGTTATATGCCGGTGGATACTCGATTGAATGCCATCCGTTTCCTGCGTCTGGTGCGCCCGGTGATGGCTTTCTTCATCAAGTATGAATTCTGGTCAAACTTCCTTCACATTCTGAAGCATCGCAACATTCCTACCTATAGTGTGAGCAGTATCTTCCGCGAGGATCAGGTGTTCTTCAAGTGGTATGGCAGGAGTTATGCAAATGTACTGAAGT
>SAMEA3663124__coassemble_389_pt1 | contig 15109 bp, 11 predicted proteins | sample SAMEA3663124__metabat2_high_PE_028 | metagenome-assembled genome bin SAMEA3663124 (sample SAMEA3663124) | pig gut metagenome | biome: pig gut; feature: pig-associated habitat; material: faeces | place: Denmark | collected 2012
GATACCCTTCTCTATGGCAAGGAATGAGCCATTGTCAAGCTCAATGATTGTCTGAGCACCACCATCTCCGTTATTCCAGTTGTCATGACATCTTTGCTTCTCACCTTCTGACATGTAATCTTTGAACTCTGTCCATCTCGCTACGTTATAAGGACTATCGTATTTCGTCTGGTCAAAGCCTTTGTCCCCCTCGAACATACAATAATACTTCGAATTGACCGTCTGCCTTGTCTCAACGCTATACTTTGGTGAGAACTCCTGTACTGTGAGTCCGCGCTGGTTTACAACATGGAATGCGTGTGGACGGAACTGGCCTGGTACGATATCTCCTGTACTGTATGTTATAGTTCCCTCTCCATCTGGATCTTTGTAGGTTCCTGATTTATTTGTATTCCATGCGCCATTCTGGAGAATATAGATAGAGAGCGTACCATTCTGAGTAGGCTCAAATGTCATGAACGAACCACGTACCGGCAAAGTATATGGGTGAGATACTGTTGTCTTACCATCCGCATCTCTTGTCGGAGAGACGAACCATCCGTAACGAGGTGTTCCATAGATGGTCCCAGTCAATGCTTTCGACTCATCCACAGCGTCCTGCGTGCCTTCGAACCAATAATCATAGCCTTCAAGCTTGTCGACACCTTCAGTTTTTGCAGCTGACCAGCTGTCTGTCGGATCTTTGGTTTTATTTGGCATTGTATAAGTGTGGTTGTCCTTAGCTGCATTAGTTCCCCACTTCCATCCGCCGAAGGTCATCTTTACAAGCTTATTGTTGCTGTTGTCAGTGATATACTTTGATGTATTGATTCCTGGAGCAGTATCGCCAGAATTAACTTTATAAGAATAAATGGCTGTTGCTACAGTGACAGAAACGATGCTTGATGTGGCTGTAAGCGTTTTCCCATCCTTTTGGGCAGTAGCGATACAATAATAATATGTTGTGCCTACAGTGCTGGTCGACGGAGTATAAGACGCAGATGTGGCATCTGTTATCTGTGTCGCACCCTCTGTCGTTGCGCTTGAATTAGAGTACCACTGGTATGTTGGTTCTACCCCGAGGTTTGTCGCTGCTACGACTGTGAGTGCACTTGCTGCATTATTTATTGCATACGAACCACTCGTAGGCTGTGTAGTGAACTTGACGTATGCCTCGCTGACTGTTATCGCAGCGACATCAGATGTGGCGGTAAGAGTCTCTGAACCTTCCTTTGTCGCTGTTACGACACAGTAGTAGTATGTTGTGCCGGCTGTGCTCGGCAAAGTCGGTGTGTAGCTTTTCGCGGTTGCTCCGGATATTACAGTGCCTCCAGTGTTTGAATTTGTGGTGTTCTTATACCACTGATAAGAGAGTGTGTATCCATCTAATGTTGCCACTACTGTAAGAGGTTTAACAGTAGCTCCTGTTACATAATCAGCACTTGCAGGCTGTGTGGAGATTGATATTGATGGACCTGTCGGCTCGTTTATTGGAGTCCAGATTACTGAATAGATATAGCTCTTATTAGGGCAATAAATGATAATCTTATTTCCAACTGTCGTTGTAAGTACATCTGTTGTAACAGCCGTATTCGTTTTTCCTGTAAGTGTAGCCAATTCTTTGTTACCATTGCTTCCATCAATCACCTTGGTTGTTCCTGCTGTTCCTGCATATACAATAGTTAAAGTACCTTTAGAAGAAGGAGCATTGAATTCCATGCGACGTTTTCCATCAACAGAACCTGTGCCATTTTCTTTTAAGTAGGAAGAATAGGTTACATCATTAATTGTTTTACTTGAGGATACAATAGCATCACTACCACCAGAAACGTAAGTCATAACAGTTGAAGAGCCGTCAGTACTTGTAAATTTAACTTCATTGTTTTCTTTTCCCAGTGTTCCTGATGTTAATGTTGAATTGGTAAATGTCCATACAACCGCATTTGCAGATTCAGAAGGAGGTGTAACCTCGCTCACCGTCACATCAGCAGTGCTTGTAGTGATGGTGTATGGCTCTGTGCTTGCAGCTCTTGTCTTTGCAGCTGTAGAAGTAGGAGTGACTGTTATTACGCAGTAGTATTTGCCAGATTTGGTAGGGATATATGATGCGTTTGTTGCTCCAGTGATAGCGGTCGATGTAGTGGCATCGTACCACTGGTATGCGGCATTGCCCTCGCCGAGCACCTCTGCAGAGAGGGACTCATTGGGGCCGAGAGAGTATTTCTTGTTAAGGTCCTTAGAAAGCAGCATAGGAGACTGATACTGACGCTCATACTCTGTCGCAGCAAGGATAAATGCACCGAGAACCTTGCCTTCGGTAATTTTCTCGCTCTTATCAACCCTCGCCACGTCATAGCCAAGGAGATAGTATGGCTTAGAGCCGTCACGGAATCTATCTTTACCGGCTTTATAGTTATCTCCACTGCCTCCCAGACCTGCGGAGCGGCAGCTTCCGAAAATATTTACCTTACCATTTTCGTCGACAGAGAAGAACTGATTTACCAGACATTTGTAGCCATTCACTGCTACAGTCTTGTAGTCATTCTCTGCAAGATATCCCAAACGGATAGCCTTCAGGTATGCGGCTGTAAAGAGGGCGGTAGCTGATGATTCTATATAGTTGTATGTCTGTGTGTATGATTTACCGTTGTATGACGATGCAGAATATGTGCCATCCTCATCAAGAATCTGATACCATCCGCCTGTGGTCTTATCCTGACGAGCTTTCAAGCCATCTGCAGTCTCTGCGAGGTAGCCTTTTAGGTTTTTATATCCATCAGTTGAAGAAAGATTAGCCTTGTCCATCTGCTCAAGGATATCAACGAGCGCGAGGAAGTACCAACCTACTGCACGTCCCCAATATGAGGCAGAGTGGAAGCAGTAAGGAGATTTTGAGCTAAGTCCAGCCCATGTGTCAGAATGTGATGTGGAGTTTGTTCCTCCGTCAGCTGCGAAGGCATGGTATGGGAGCTTGTCATTTTCATTCCAGCACATGTTGCGGAGGATAGTGAACTGCTTGACGATAAGGTCCCAGTCGTTGGATGAGTCGATGTTTGTCTTTTTGCCCGAATAGTTGACGAGCTCTGCGAAGAGAGCAGGACCCATATATGCTCCGTCGAGCCACATCTGGTTCTGATAAGTGCTTTTATGCCACCAGCCGCCTGCAACGGTTTTTTCCCCGGCTGTCTCAGCCAATGTTCCTTTACCTATTGAATAAGTATCATTGTGTGCTTTTAGGCCCTTTATTGCGTTGTTAAGAGCAGATGTCGTATATCCATAAGTTGTTGTAGTTGGATATTTACCATCCGTCGCTGTCATTGCTCTCAACGGAATGAAAAGTTTAACAGCGTTGAGGTCATCAAGACTGCCACCACTTGTTGAGAACTTTGAGTAGAAATTGTTACCATAGTTCTGTATGCTCAAGAACCAAGGCTTGGCAAAAGACTCTGCCCATGTGAATTGGCTGTAATACTGTGAAGCCTCGATAATGCTCTTGGCAACAAGACCAACAACATAGTCGAGCGATGTTTTTCCGTCAACACGGTCAGCAGTCTTATTGCCACTCTGGTCATAAACCGCAAAGCCGCACTTCGTTGTGTTGGCGTAGAATTCGTTCATTCGTGAGTCTATCACCCACTGAGAATAGCGTACACCGTCATTGAACTTGACGTCGGATTGTGCTTTTGTTCCCGTTACCCCGATGACGATGAGGCACAGAAGGAGAAGAAGCCTTCTCGCGGGACTAAAGCAGCATGTTGAACTGGTCGTTCGTGTGACCCATTCAAATGATTTAATAATTGTGTGCATTGTTTTTATAGAGATTTGTGTTTATTGTTTTTAATAGATTTGTGTTTGTTGTTTTTGGACCCTGTGCGAATGTTCTTTCACCTCATCCCAATTCTTCATAACTCCCTTGCCGAGAGCCCTGTTGCCCCCGAGTTCATTCGAACCAGCGACTAGTCCACATAGCTTGTCGGCAAGTTCGATCGTTTCTGAAGTTGGTGTTGTGTAACGTTTCTTCATTTTGTCCCTTATTAGTTTGGTGTTATACAGTTTTATATGTTGTTTACCTGTCAGATAGTCCTATGCGGGCTTTTGGTATCCTGCATATTGTCGAGGACAATCCTTCAGCATGTCATTTTTGTTTAAAAAGCGCATATGTCTCACGACAAGTGCGCTATAATGTAACTCTTGTATGTTTTAACACACTTAGCCTATTCTCTCGAACCGGCTTGTTAATTAAGAATGTAGACTCCTCTAAATAAGAGGAGAACATAAAAATTAATGGTGCAAAAGTACCAAATAATAATCAGATAATAAAGCATTTACGTATCTTTTTTATTGCATAAAAACACTATTTAACGCAAAATACATTCTCATTATTACATGCTTTTATTGAAATAAAGTGTTGCGTTTCAGTTTCTTACGTTTCTTTTGTCTCCTCTTATTTAGAGGAGATACAACAACAACTTTTAACACTTCCCCATTGGCCTCTTCCACCAGCTTCATATTTATCTGCGAGATATAGATTTGTGTTGTTTTTGAGTTTGTATGCCCCAGAGCCTGCGACACTATGGGCGTGCTGATGCTCAGCTCGTTGGCGATGGAAGCCCATGAGTGGCGCGACACATACGACGTAACAGTCTTCTTCACGCCTGCCAGGGTGGCAAGGACTTTCAGCAGACTGTTGTACCGGCAGAGCACAGCCTGATAGCGGTCGAGTGTCCACCGGTCGCTGTCACCCATAAGAAATGGGAACAGCCACACGCTCTTCTTGTCATAATATCTGTCTATGATTTCCCTGACGGGCTCCTCTATCTTCACGATGACTGTCTGCTTGGTCTTTTTCCTTGCATATACGATATGGTCGTCCTTGATATTAGTTTTTTTCAGGTTGACGATATCGCAGAAAGGCATTCCCATGGTGCAGAACGAAAAGACGAATATGTCGCGTGCCCACAACAGCGGACTGTTCTCCGGCAGCTCCAACGAGGCTATCTTGTTTATGTCCTGTGCGCTAATGCTCCTCTTTAGGGTCGTGGCATTGCCCGTATATACGCCTGCGAACGGACATTGGGTGCGCTTGCTCTTCTTTGGCACCGCCTTGTTGTAGATAGAGCGCAGCGACCGCATGTAGCACGAGATGGTATTCATGGAAACTCCGTTGTCCATGAGCCATTTCTGATATTTGTCCACATGGTCTTTTGTGATGTCGCAGAGATAAGCCTCACCCTTGCCCAAGTAACGTATGAACGAGTTGTAGGCCGTCTGGTAGTTCTGCAGTGTCTTTGGTGCCACCTTTGCCGACATAATGGTGATATACTGCAGCAGCGACTTGCCCTTGCTGTCGGGAGTTGCTGGCTTTCTCTTCCGCTTACTGCTGCCTATTCCCGCAACCAACTGATTGCCACCGATTAACAGTGACGACACGTAACTGAACACGCCTCTAAGATTGTTTGTCATACGATAAATAAATGTATTGATGCAGGGACAAAGTTAGCTCATCTTTTACAGAGTTGAGGAACAAAAAGATAAAAAAATCAAGCGAAAAAATGAGAACTCTCGCAAGGGAATATAGATTTTTGCGACCTTGGCGGCTTGGCGAGAAAAATATCACGCAATAAACATCTGCGAGAAAAAGCTCTCGCAAAGGCGCAAAGAGCGCAAAGACAATGCACGTTCAAAACGCTTCTGATATAAGGGTTCAATAGAAATTTCCTGGGGGCTAAGTGCCCCGTAGGGTGAGTCTTTCCCCCTTTTATCATATCCAGAATAGGACAGACTTTTCTGTGCCCATTCAGTTCAACTCTAACGCAAAGCTTTGCATCTGCTCACGCAAAGCATTGCAACCGCCAACGCAAAGCATTGCCTTCATTTAGGAGTCCCATCCCCATGTTTTTTCCACTGAGCCGTTCTTATATCATCGTAAATGCCACATAACTTACCGCTTTATATGGTGGTAAGGGGGGACTACTTAAAAGTACAAAAAAAGTCCTGTAAATCTTTCGACTTACAGGACTTTGCGGAGAGAGAGGGATTCGAACCCCCGGTACCTCTCGGTACGACGGTTTTCAAGACCGTTGTAATCGACCACTCTACCATCTCTCCTTGCAAGATGACCAGCTTGGTTTTCTTAAGCGGTTGCAAAGGTACGACTATTTTTTCTTTCTGCCAAATATTTATGAAACTTTTTTTGATTTTTCTTAAAAAAGTGGTTATACGTATGCTTGTAGGGCTGTTTATAGGGCTGTTTATACAAAAACGGGGCTACCGCCGTAGCCCCCAACCTTGATAACCTTAAATCTAATACTATGAAAAACACACTGCAAAGATAAGTAATTCTTTGATACATGATGTCAGATATTCCGAAAATCTTATCTTTTGGCAGTTGTTTTGTTTATTTTTCATCTAAATATCCCTTTTCCTGAAACTCCAGCATGAGAGGATAGGCCAAAAGTTTGGCATCAGGGTGGGGGGCTCCTGTGGTGCCAAGAGCACGAAGATCGAAGAAATGACGCCAGTCGCTGATGAAAGCAGTATGCACGAGTTCGGTGTTGCAGTCGAGTGGCAGGATGGCTCGTGCCTCCTGTGGTTTGCAACCGGCATTGATCATATTCATATATGAATACTCTGCGGCGAGGTTGGCAAAGAGCCAATACTGCAGTTTGCTCCATTGCTGTGACTTGCCTTCGGCTACTTCCTGGCAGAGTGAAGAGAAAGTTTCGGGTGATACTTCCGCAGTTGCGTCATCGAAGTCGGCTTGATTGGAAACCCACTCTGGCAGGTTGATGGTTATCTCGTTGCCAAACTTGTTCTTGGTGTAGTTGCAGTAGCGTGTGCTCTGCTCGGCCATGGAGTTGGCACGATGGCGATTGTATTCGCGGGTGATGGAAATCTGGGTGGTGAAATGCACGGTGATGCGCAGCTCATGTCTGCCAGCCACGTAGTTGCTGAGATACTTCAGGTCGGAGAGTGACTTGTTCTCGGCAAGAACGCGCATGTTGGTTGTGATGTAATCCTTGCCCTCGACGGTGTGGCAACGGGAGAACCTGTTGGTGAGATAAAGTGGCAGCTCGCCATGATTGCACACGAGATAGACGGTACCATGTTCGAGCATGGCGAAGTGCTCGCTCAGAATCATTCGTTCAACGAATGGTTTGGCAGAATCGTCTGTTGTATGGTCTTCACTCTTGTAGCATACTCTTCCGGCACGCTCTATCTGCTTATAGATGCCGGCTTCTCCTGCGATTTGTTCCCAAATCTCAAATTGGGGTTTCTGGATTTTCATTTCTTGATGGATTTGATTGTTTTGTTTGCAAAGGTACATTAAAAAGCATGGAATACCAAATTTTTTCTTTTTATTTCTTTCCCAAATGGATTTAATTGTGTAATTTTGGCGCAAATTAGAAAATATGGAAATAAAACCAATAGCACATTTTCGCTCACCTTTCAAGAGTAAGTTTGGTGTTCCCAAGCAGGCTGGACTGGTGGCAGAGTTGGTGGGAGAGATTGTCTTTGAGCCCGAATACCGCAACGCAGATGCGCTTCGTGGCATAGAGGGTTTTGACTATCTGTGGCTGATATGGGAGTTTTCTGCCAACAGGCATGCTGCCAAGAGTCCGGTGGTTCGTCCTCCGGTATTGGGCGGCAACGAGAAGGTGGGTGTCTTTGCCACCCGCAGTCCTTTTCGTCCCAACAACATCGGATTGTCTTCTGTGCGTCTGTCGCATGTGGAGTGGGAGAGTAGCCGCGGTCCTGTCATTCATGTGAAGGGTGCCGACCTGATGGACGGTACTCCTATTTATGACATCAAGCCCTATGTGGTGTATGCCGACTGTCATCCTGAAGCCCGCAGTGGCTTTGTGGATGAACGCAAGTGGAATAAGTTGCAGGTAGAAATATCTGATACAGTAAAAACCTTTCTGCTGTCTCAGGGAATGACAGAAGAAAAGATTGGGATTTTGAAAGAGGTGCTGGCGCAAGACCCTCGCCCGCATTATCAAAAAGACCCTCATAAGGTATATGGGATGCCTTATGAGGGTATGGATATTCACTTTACGGTATGCAATCAGATACTTACCGTAGTGAAGTAGTCGTTTGCTTTACTTGGCGAAGGTACTGAAGTTGACATTCTCTACCTGAATCTTGCAAGCCTTGTCGATGTCTTGTGCCTGCTTATTGTAGAAGATGTTGCAGTCTTTGATGGTGATGTCGTGGATCATACCTTCCTGTCCATGTGCTACGATTCCGTTTTTACAACCTCTTACATAAACGTTGCTGATATGGATGTCCTGGAAGTTGGGTACGAACTCAGCTTTCTGGACAGCCTCCTTAGGCTGCTTGGCACCTACGTGGTTGTCCCAGTAAGTGGTCTCGAAAGTGATGGCGTCGCCTGTGATGTCGGTCATATAGATATGGTCGATGAAGATGTTCTCTGTCTTTCCGCCTCGCTTGACAGCACTCTTGAAACGAAGTCCTGCGTCTGTGCCCTGGAAGGTGTTGTTGCGTACCAGGATGTTCTTCATGCCACCAGAGAACTCGCTTCCAATGACGAAACCGCCATGAGCGTGATATACGGTGTTGTCCTGAATGTTGATATTCTCGCAAGGACCTGCCTTGACACCGCTTTCGCCAGCTCCTCCCTTCATGCAGATACCGTCGTCGCCCGCATCAATGATGTTGTTGACGATGAGTACATCCTTACAGCTTGAGATGTCAATGGCGTCGCCGTTCTGGGCATTCCAAGGACATTTCACGGTGATGCCATCGATGATGACATTCTGGCAACGGGTAGGGATGATGTGGAAACGAGGAGAGTTGAGCAGGGTGACACCCTGTACGAGAACGTTCTGACAGTCGGTGAAGCGGATCATGTGGTTGCGGTATTTCTCCTGCTCCTCCATCGTGGAAGCCACATTGGGCTGGTGTTTCAGATTGAAAGGATACCAGAGGTCGCCCTTGGCAGAAACACTACCTCCCATTTCCTGGAACTGTTTCCACTCCACGTCGCTAACCTTGCTGCGTTTTACAGCTCGCCACCATTCTCCGTTTCCGTCGATGGTGCCTTCACCTGTGATAGATATGTTCTTGCGCTTGCTGGCTGTGATGGCTGTTGCGGCTCTCAGTTCTTTGGCACCTGTAGTCTTGTCAATCTTGATCAGGTCGTTCTTATCCTCGGAGAACACGATGATGGCGTTCTTCTCGAGGTGCAGGTCGATGTTGTCCTTGAGTGAGATGAGTCCTGTAAGATAGATTCCTGCAGGTACATTCAGATGACCGCCGCCCTGTTTGCTGAGCTGGCTGATGGCTTTGGCGAAAGCTTCTGTGTTGAGAGTCAGTCCGTCGCCCTTTCCACCGCAGTCGAGGATGCTCACCTGATTATCCGGTATGGTGGGCAGGGTGGGTTGTGGCATCTGTACAGGCAGGTTTTGGTAATACTTGGCATAATCGTTGTTGGCTTGTATGGCTGTAACAGCGAGAAGTGCCAGTAAAGAGATGATGATTTTCTGCATAATCTTTAAAATGTTTAGTTGTTTGAATATAGTTTGTTTTGTTTGTTTCCTGATACTTCATTATAAAAAAAAGGCGGCTCTAACCGAAGTCAGAAACCGCCAAATGAAAGGAGGAGTGGTACCACCAGGAATCGAACCGGGGACACAAGGATTTTCAGTCCTTTGCTCTACCAACTGAGCTATGGCACCATCGTTTTATTTTGCGGTTGCAAAGGTACAATATTTTCTTTGATTGAGCAAGAGAAAAGAAGATATTTTCTCTTGCTTAATGTTTATTAACTAAAGAATAGATCACAAGGATGTCGGCAGACTCAGTCTTTCAGCGGGTTCCACCCCTGGGCTTTGAGTTCGAACTCCTGTCCATCTCGTGTGATGAGCATTCTGCCGAGGGATTCCTGTGTGATGTAGCCTATCTGCTTGATGCCTTCCATCTCTTCGATTTTGGCATGGTCGCCGATAGGTACGGTGAAGAGCAACTCGTAGTCCTCACCTCCATTCATGGCGCAGGTGGTGAGGTTCATGTTGAATTCCTCTGCCATGACTGCCGTCTGGTAGTCGATAGGGATGTTCTTCTCGTAGATGCGGCAACCGCAATGACTCTGCTGACAGATGTGCATCAACTCGCTGCTCAGTCCGTCGCTCACGTCCATCATGGCTGTAGGCCGTATGCCTGCCTCGCGCAACTGGGCTATGATGTCACCTCTTGCCTCTGGCTGCAGCTGGCGTTGCAGCAGATATTCCTTGCCCGAGAAGTCGGGCTGGAAGTTACGCATGCCTGCCAACTCCTGGTTGAGTGCTGCCAACTTCTGCGTCTCGCCGGCAGCCTTGGCTTGTGCCATCTTCTTGCGGATGTCTTCCACCTGTCCATAATATACGGCTTTCTCACGTTCCAGAAGCTGCAGACCCATATAGGCTCCGCCCAAATCACCCGACACACAGATGATGTCGGTGTCTTTGGCTCCATGTCGGTAGACAATGTCTTCTTTTGCAGCCTCGCCAATGCAGGTGATGCTGATAGCAAGTCCTGTAAGCGATGAGGTTGTGTCGCCTCCGACAATGTCTACGCCAAACTTATCGCATGCCATGCGCAAGCCCTTGTAGAATTCGTCCATGTCCTCTACCGAGAAACGCTTGCTCAGGGCGATGCTTACTGTCATTTGCCGTGGTGTACCGTTCATGGCGAAGATGTCGCTGATGTTGACCATGGCACTCTTGTATCCCAAGTGCTGCAGGTCGATGTAGGTTAGGTCGAAGTGTACTCCCTCCATCAGCATGTCGGTCGTGACGAGAACTTCCTTGTCGGGATAGTGCATCACGGCGCAATCGTCTCCTACGCCATAAACAGTAGAAGCATTTTTGTTTTCATGTCCTTTTGTGAGATGGTCGATAAGACCAAACTCACCCAATTTTGCGATGTCCAATTTGTTGTAAGAATGTTAAATGTTTGAACTTTAGCAACTTCAGAAGTTAAAGGAGTTAAAGGAGTTATCGCTCCCTATGGTCGCTGAGGAGTTAAGACAATAGTCTTTTTGGCATCGTTTTTAAGCAGCAAAACATACGTCTTAACTCCTTAACTTCTTCACTCCTTAAGACCGGCGAATCATCTCGCGCATGATCTCTGTCATCTTAGGCTGTGCGGCGTTGGCAGCTTTCTGAACCTCCTCGTGGCTGACTTCTACCGGTACGTCGAAGCCTCCCAGGTCGGTGATGATGCTGATGCCGAATACCTTGATGCCACTATGGCGAGCCACGATGACCTCGGGTACGGTACTCATGCCTACAGCGTCGCCTCCCAACAGTCGGTACATGCGATACTCGGCAGGAGTTTCGAAGGTAGGACCCTGTACGCCTACGTATACTCCGTGCTTGAGGTCGATGCCCTTCTCCTGGGCTATGCTGTCAGCCAAGTCGCGCAGACTCTTGTCGTAAGCCTCGTGCATGTCGGGGAATCGAGGACCTGTGGGGAAGTTCTTGCCACGAAGCGGATGCTCGGGGAAGAAGTTGATATGGTCGTCGATCACCATCAGGTCTCCTATCTGGAAGGTTTCGTTCATGCCACCAGAGGCGTTGCTGACGAAGAGGGTCTCGATGCCCAGCTCGTACATCACACGCTCGGGGAATGTCACCTCTTTCATGTTGTAGCCCTCATAGAAGTGGAAACGTCCCTCCATCGCCATGATGTCCTTGCCGCCCAGCTTGCCGAAGATCAGTTTGCCGGCATGGCCTTCTACGGTTGAGACAGGGAAGTTGGGTATCTCACTATATGGAAAAGCGTAGCTGTCAGTTATTTCTGAAGCTAATTGTCCGAGTCCCGTTCCCAGAATGATGGCGGTCTTTGGACTTGTGGTCATCCTTTCTTTTAGCCAGGATGCTGTTTCTTGAATTTTTTCGTACATAGCTTATGATTTTTTCGTTAAAGTTTTCTTCTTGATCGAGCATGAAGCTTACCTTGATGGGCAGCGCATAGATGTTTTGTCTTACGGGTTCGCTCAGTCCTTCGGCTTCCTTCAGTCGCACGGCATCCTTCTCTGTCGTGATGATGATGCGTGGCTTGGGCATCGACTCGAAGGTGTCGTTGATGAGTTCGATGTCGCGTGGCTTGAACTGATGATGGTCGCCAAACGACAGGCTTCTGATGTCGCCTACATGGGGCTTGAGGTCGTGCTCCATCTGTTTGGGCGATGCGATGCCTGTGAGGAGCATGACGTGCTGCTGCTTCAGCTCATGGAGTGGGAGTGTCTTGTCGCAGAAGAGGCCCTTGGCATCGTCGTAGTCGATACACGTGAAGTAGAGCTTCTGGAAAGGATAGAGACTCATGGCTTTGGTGAGCACACGGAACTCCATGGGACGAAGGTCTTTAGGACATTTGGTCACGATGACGATGTCGGCACGGTTCTTTCCGCTTAATGGCTCGCGTAGTCTTCCTGCCGGCAGCATCTTGTCGTAGATGATGAGTCGATGGTAGTCCACCAAGAGGATGTTGATGCCCGGTTTCACATATCTGTGCTGGAAGGCATCGTCGAGCAATACCACATCCACATCCTTTGTCTCTTCGTCAGACTGCAGTCGCTCTATTCCTCTGACTCGCTTGGCGTCTACTGCCACATAGATGTCGGAGAACTTCTGGTGCATCTGGAAAGGCTCGTCGCCTATCTCGGGCATCGTGGTTTCCTCGGTTGCCAATACATAACCGCTGCTTTTGCGCTTGTATCCACGTGAGAGTACGGCAATCTTCATCTTGTCGTGCAACAAGCGGATGAGGTATTCCACATGCGGAGTCTTACCCGACCCACCTACCGTGATGTTGCCTACGGATATGACGGGCAGGCTGAAAGTCTTGCTTCGCTTGATGCCTACATCGAAGAGCCAGTTGCGAAAGCGGACTGCCATACCGTATAGCCAGCTCAGCGGGGTGAGCCATTCGTTTATCTTGATAAGATCTCCTTCTGTTCTCATTTTTATTATTTTCACCTTATTATATATAGGTACATCTTGTCACAATAGATGACTGCACTTGGTCATAATAGATGACCGCGTCTGGTCACAATAGATGCCTATACCTTATTATATATAGGCGGTTGTTATCTGATGTTGAGTACGTAGGGCAGCGAAGCCTGTACGGGCTCGTGCTCGTTGATGTGGCGCAACCACATGAATGGTGTGTACATGTCGCCCAAGGTGAGGCGCAACTGCTCGTCGAGATAGTTGCCGCTTCCTGTTTCTACATTGTTGAGCAACTGATCCATCCAGCTGGCTGGCAATGGATATTCATCGGTGTGATAATCCTTGACCTTAGCCAACTGGGCAGCCTTGGCTATAGCATCGTCCAGTCCGCCCAAGCCGTCGACCAGCTTGATGTTCTTGGCATCCGAACCGAGCCAAACTCGTCCTTGCGCTATCTTCTCCACCTCGTCGACAGTCATCTTTCTGCCGTCAGCCACACGTTTGCGGAAAAGCGTGTAGCCACGGTTGACGTATGCCTGCAGGTAGCTCAGCTCTTCGGGAGTGAATGGGCGGGCCATCAAAGCTCCCTGATAGCCGCTGTTGCGGTTGGTCTTCACCTCGTCGAACTTGACTCCCAGCTTCTGAGTGATAAGTCCGCTCATGTCGGGGAAGGCTCCGAAGATGCCGATGCTTCCAGTCAGAGTGGTAGGCTGAGCCATGATGTAACGTGCGCCCATGCTCATATAGTATGCTCCCGATGCAGCCATTCCGCCCATCGAAACCACCACGGGTTTCTTCTTGTTGAGCTGGCTCACAGCTCTCCATATCTGTTCGGAGGCATAGGCGTCGCCGCCTCCCGAATTGATTCTGATAACTACAGCCTTTACGTCCTCGTCTTTGGCAAGGTCGTTCAGGTCGGAAATCACGTTGCTGCTCACAATCTGCTGTTCGCCACCCCACAGACTTGTTGTAGCCTGGCTGGTAATGCCTCCCTGGCAGTAGTAGACGGCGATGGTGCTTCCGTCGTATTTGTCCTCTACGGCGGCATTCACCTCGCTCATGCTTGCCTGTCGGATGTGCTTGGTGTCCTTGATGCCAAGCTGCTTCTTCACGATGTTCTTTATCTCATCGTAATAGCAGAAACCGTCCACCATCTTGTGCGTCTTCAGCAGTTTGCTGTCTTCGAAGGCCACAAAGCCGTCGGCATAATGGTTGAGCGAGTCTTTGTTGATACCACGGCTCTTGGACACGTCGCTAAGCATCTGCTGCCACAATCCGTTGATGTAGCGCGAAACCTGCTCGCGGTTGGCATCGCTCATCTTGTCTTCAGTATATTGTTCGGTGAAACTCTTGAATTTTCCCACCTTCACTACCGTGTACTTGACGCCAAACTTGGCGTAGAGGTCTTTCAGGAACATGGGCTGAGAAGCCAGTCCGTGCCAGTCGACCGATCCTTCAGGATTGATGTACAGTTTGTTGGCCACAGAGGCGAGGTAATAGCATCCTTGCGTCATGGCGTCGCCATAAGCGATGATCCACTTGCCGCTCTTCTTGAAATCCTCGAGTGCCTTGCGTATTTCCTGTAAGGTGGCATAGTCGGTGATGAGTGCGCCTGGTTCTAAGTAGATGCCTTTTATCTTGTCCTCGTTCTTAGCCTTCTTGATGGCAGAGAGAATCTCGTTCAGCCCTAACTGATTGAAAGAGTTGCCCGTGATTTGTCCCATCACGTCCTCCTGTCCCTGCTCGTTGATGGTGCCTTGCAGCTTCATGACCATGACAGAATTGTCACGCAACGAAGGCTTGTCGCCACTCATCAGCATGCCTATTAGGCTGATGAAGGTAAAGATGCCCATGATAATACCAAAGGCGAAAATGCCCACAACGGTGGCTGCTACGCTCTTGAAAAACTGTTTCATAATGCGCTGAATTTATGTTGATTGTTTGTTTATTGTGCAAATTTAGCAAAAAAGCTACAATTACCAAACTTATTTGTGCTAAAAAGCAATAATTTAGACGAAATAGCATCTTGTATTCGGATAAAATGCTTATCTTTGCAGAAGATTGCCGCATCTCAGCATAATATTCAAGCAAGCTTGATATTCTGCATTCGATTTGCGACATCTTTGCAGAAGATTGCCGCATCTCAGCATAATATTCAAGCAAGCTTGATATTC
>SAMEA3663124__coassemble_447_pt1 | contig 13638 bp, 11 predicted proteins | sample SAMEA3663124__metabat2_high_PE_028 | metagenome-assembled genome bin SAMEA3663124 (sample SAMEA3663124) | pig gut metagenome | biome: pig gut; feature: pig-associated habitat; material: faeces | place: Denmark | collected 2012
GACATACGTCTTAACTCCTTAACTCCCTTAACTCCTTTAACTTCCTGATATGCGACAGTTCAGTAAGTAATAAATGGACACACAAGATATCTTAAAGACAGTACGCAAGATCGAGATCAAGACTCGCGGTCTCAGCCAGAATGTCTTTGCAGGCCAGTATCACTCGGCCTTCAAGGGCAGGGGTATGGCCTTCGCCGAGGTGAGGGAGTATCAGTATGGCGACGACGTGAGAGACATCGACTGGAATGTGACCGCCCGTTTCCATCGTCCCTTTGTCAAGGTTTTCGAGGAGGAGCGCGAGCTTACCGTGATGCTGTTGGTCGACGTAAGTGGCTCGCTCGACTTCGGTACCACACGGCAGATGAAGCGCGACATGGCAACCGAGATTGCAGCCACCCTGGCCTTCAGTGCCATTCAGAACAACGATAAGATAGGTGTCATCTTCTTCTCCGACCGAATAGAGAAATACATCCCGCCCAAAAAGGGCCGCAAGCACATTCTCTACATCATCCGTGAGATGCTCGATTTTCATCCTCAGAGCCAGCGCACCGACATCGGTGTGGCTTTGGAGTACTTCACACGGGTGATGAAGCGCCATTGCACAGCCTTCGTCATCAGCGACTTCTTCGATGACAAGGACTTTCAGCATCCCCTTCAGATTGCCAATCAGAAGCACGATGTGGCTGCCATTCAGGTGTACGATCCACGTGCCAAGGCGTTGCCCGACATCGGACTCCTCAAGGTGTGCGATGCAGAGACAGGTCACGAGATGTATATTGACACCAGTTCCAAGAAACTGCGTCAGGCGCATACACGCCACTGGATGATGCGCGAGCAGCTGTTGCGCGAAACCTTTGCCAAGAGCAAGGTCGACTGGACGGCTGTCGCCACCAACGAAGACTTCTCACGTGCTCTGCTCAACCTGTTCATGCAGCGGGGCTGAAAAGCGGAGAAGTAAACCAATAGGGAAAAGAAAAATGACGAAACAGAAGAATATTATCATCATGATGCTTGCCTTCCTGATGCTGTTGCCAGTAGGGTCGGCAGCTCAGGAGGTGGTGCAGAAGCTCGACTCTCTGCAGATTCTGATAGGCGAGCAGACGAAGCTTCATCTCAAGGTCACCGCTGCCAAGGGTGCCAAGGTGGTGCTGCCTTCGTTCAAGCCGTCACAGATGCTCATTCCGGGCATCGAGGTGGTGGAGCAGAGCGATGCCGACACCGCCGAGCTCGACGGCGGCAGGCTACAGATAAGCCGCGACTATACGCTCACCTCTTTCGACGAGAAGGTCTACGCTGTACCAGCCCTTCAGGTCAAGGTCAACGGCAAGACCTGTCAGGGCAACCCGTTGGCGCTCAAGGTGCTCACGGTGCCTGTGGATACGGTTCATCCCAACCAGTTCTATCCCCCCAAGGACGTACAGGACAATCCCTTCCTATGGAGTGAGTGGAGTCCTCTGTTCTGGCTCAGCATTCTGGTACTCTTACTCTTCGGTGTCATGCTGTGGCTCTGGCAGCGCCTCCGTCAGAACAAACCTATCGTGATTCGTATGCGCATCGTGAAGCGTGTGCCAGCCCACGAGAAGGCGCTCAGCGAGATTAATGTCATCAAGCAGCAGCACACCGAGTCGCAGGAGAACCAGAAGGAATACTACACCCGTCTCACCACCACGCTGCGCGAGTACATAGAGCAGCGCTTTGGCTTCCGTGCCATGGAGATGACCAGCGGCGAGATTATAGAGCATCTGCAGTCGGCTGGCGACCAGAAGATGATAGACGAGTTGAAACAGCTCTTCCGTACTGCCGACCTCGTGAAGTTTGCCAAGTACGAGACCTTCCTTGGCGAGAATGACGCCAATCTGGTCAACGCCATCAACTTCATCGACCAGACGAAGACCAACGAGCAGACCGTCGAGGAGAAGGTGGCTCCCGAGCTTACCGACCAGGATCGCAAGACGCGCAGTCAGCGCAAGCTCATCAAGGCTTTGCTCTGGGGTGGAGCGATTGTCATGGCAGCCATCACCGCTTACGTGATCTATGGTGCCTGCATGCTGCTGATGTAGGAGTATAGAATAAAAAAGAATAACTCAACTTTCGCAAATGGTGAAGTTAAAGAATTTAAAGAAGTTAGAGAAGTTAAAGCCATATGCTTTACAGATAGATCTTCAACCAAAAAGGCTGTTGGCTATAACTTCTAACGACCGAAGGGAGTGATAACTTCTTTAACTTCTATAACTTCTGAACTTGCGAATGTTCAATAATATTATAAAAACATGGAATTTGCAAGTAAAGCATATTTTCTGTTGCTCCTGTTGCTGATACCTTATATATTATGGTATTTCCTGTACAGGAAGAAGAACGAGCCTACCATGAGGCTGAGCGACACCCGGCAGTTTGCCTATGCTCCCAAGAGCCTGCGCCAGCGCCTTGTCCATCTGCCCATGATGCTCAGATGTCTGTGCTTCGTGCTCATCGTCTGTGCGATGGCTCGTCCGCAGACCCACAACTCCTGGGACAACAAGACGGTGGAGGGCATCGACATCATGATGGCGATGGACGTTTCTACCTCTATGTTGGCAGAAGACTTGAAACCCAATCGTATGGAGGCTGCCAAGGATGTGGCTCACGAGTTTATCTCGGGCCGTCCCAACGACAACATCGGTCTTACCATCTTTGCTGGTGAGGCCTTCACCCAGTGTCCTATGACCACAGACCACGCCAGTTTGTTGCGACTGTTGCAGGACACCCGTACCGACATTACTGCCCGTGGACTCATAGACGACGGAACGGCGGTGGGTATGGGTCTCGCCAATGCTGTCAGCCGACTGAAGGACTCCAAGTCCAAGAGCAAGGTGGTCATCCTCCTGACCGACGGCAGCAACAACACCGGTGACATTTCGCCTATGACGGCCGCCGAGATAGCCAAGAGCTTTGGCATCAGAGTCTACACCATCGGTGTGGGAACCAACAAGGTGGCTCCTTACCCTATGCCCACAGCAGCTGGCGTTCAGTACGTCAACATGCCTGTGGAGATTGACACCGAGACACTCAGGGACATAGCCCGTACCACTGATGGCAACTTCTATCGCGCCACCAACAACGCCGAGCTGAAGCGCATCTACCACGACATCGACAAGTTGGAGAAGACGAAGATGAATGTCACCCATTTCGCCAAGCGTTACGAGGCTTATCAGCCTTTTGCCCTTGCAGCCCTGTTGGTACTGCTCGCAGAGATATTGCTTCGCATCACCTGGCTCAGAAGAATCCCATAGGGAAGGGACGAGCCGAAGTTCAATTAATATCAAATGAATATGCTAAGATTTGAAGATCCAATATATTTGTGGCTGCTGTGGATGTTGCCGGTACTCGTACTGGTGAGGTTCATAGGATGGCGAAGGAGAAGGGCCAAGCTCCGAAAGTTTGGCGACCCTGAGCTGTTGAAAGCCCTTATGCCCAATGTGTCATCTTATCGCCCCACGGTGAAGTTCGGCTTGCTGCTTGCAGCCTTGGCCCTGCTCATCCTCATGGTGGCGCGTCCACAGATGGGCAGCAAGATTTCTCACGACAAGCGTCAGGGCATTGAGACCATCATCTGTCTCGACATCTCCAACTCGATGTTGGCAGAGGATGTGGCGCCTTCGCGACTCGACAAGAGCAAGATGCTGGTGGAGAACCTGGTCGACAAGTTCACCAACGACAAGATAGGTCTCATCGTCTTTGCCGGCGATGCCTTCGTGCAGTTGCCTATTACCAGCGACTACGTGTCTGCCAAGATGTTCCTGCAGAACACCACACCAGCCCTCATCCAGTCCCAGGGCACCAACTTTGCTGCAGCCATCGACCTGGCCACCAAGAGCTTCACCCAGCAAGACCATGTGGGACGCGCCATCATCGTCATTACCGATGGCGAGAACCATGAGCCGGGAGCTGAGGATGCTGTCAAGGCAGCCAAGAATAAAGGTATCAATGTCTTCATTCTGGGAATAGGAAGCACCAAGGGAGCCCCCATTCCTATGGGCGACGGCTCTTATCTCAAAGACCGTACGGGCAACACCGTGATGACTGCCCTCAACGAGCAGATGTGCAGACAGTTGGCTCAGGCTGGCAGTGGACAGTATATTCACGTCGACAACACCAGCGATGCGGAGCAGGCACTCAACGACGACCTCTCCAAGTTGCAGAAGGGCGAGACCGACACCGTCATCTATAGCGAGTACGACGAGCAGTTCCAGGCTGTAGGCATCCTGGTCATCCTCCTGCTCATCCTCGACATCTGTATGCTCGAGGTGAAGAATCCGCTTCTCCGCAACGTGAAGTTCTTTACACATTAAAAATTAATCGCAATGTATCTAACTTATCATATCATACCGACCCTGCGGCTGCGCAGGCTGTGCCTGCTGTTGGGGCTGCTCCTCGTCAGTACAGTTGCAGCACTGGCACAGAACGACCGCACCTTCATCCGTCAGGGCAACCGCCAGTACAGGGCACGCAAATGGACTGCTGCCGAGGTGCAGTATCGCAAGGCGATAGCCCGCAATGCCAACAATCCACAGGCGGTCTACAACTTAGGCTGTGCGCTCATGATGCAGCAGAAAGACTCGCTCGCCATGCAGCAGTTTGCCAAGTCTGCCGATTTGCAGACCACCAACAAGATACGCCGCGCCAAGAGTTTCCACAACATGGGCGTCATCATGCAGAACCATCAGGAGTTTGCCAAGGCAATAGAATGTTACAAGATGGCGCTGCGCAACAATCCTCAGGACAACGAGACCCGCTACAACCTGGCGCTCTGCAAGCATCAGCTGAAGAATCAGAAGAACCAGCAGAACCAAAACAAGAACAAGAGCGGCAACGACAAGAACAACAAGGACAAGAACAAGCAGAACAAGAAGAACAAGGATCAGAACAAGAACAAGGATCAGAACAAGCAGAACAATAATAAAAACAAAGATAAGAACAACCGGTCACAGAAGCCCGAGCAGGACAAGATGAGCCGTGACAATGCCGAGCAGTTGCTCAATGCAGCCGTGCAGCAGGAGAAGGCCACCAAGCAGAAGATGCAGAAGGCGATGAGTCAGCCACGACGCAGGCAGTACGACAAGAACTGGTAAAACAATAAGCAAACATCATTTCATTATGAAGCAAATAGAATGGTACACATTGATGATATTCGTGATGCTGGGTCTGGCGGAGGAAGCCAAGGCGCAGCGTGTGGCGGTATCTGCACCAACACATGTTGCTGCTGGCGAGAACTTCAGAGTAGCCTATACGGTCAACGCCCGTGAAGTGGAGGAGTTCCGTATGGGCAATGTGCCCGATGGACTGGAGGTGATAGCCGGACCCTACACCTCTTCGCAGTCGAGCTATCAGGTGGTCAACGGCCACACCAGCTCTTCTTCCTCTTTCACCATCACCTACACGCTCTATGCAGGCAAGGCTGGAACTTACACCATCGGTACCTCGCATGCACTGGTTTATGGCAAGAAACTTGCAGCCCATCCTGTCAAGATCACCGTCTCGGGCCATGCTCACAACTCTGGCGGAGCACCCAGGATGCACAACGATGATGCCGATGAGCCTCGCATGCGTCAGGCGGGTTCTGCCATCTCGGGCAACGACCTCTTCATCAAGGTCACTGCCAACAAGAAGCGTGTGCACGAGCAAGAGCCTGTGCTCCTTACCTATAAGGTCTATACACAGGTCGACCTTACCCAGCTCGACGGCAAGATGCCCGATCTGAAGGGCTTCCACTCTCAGGAGGTACCACAGCCACAGCAGAAAGTGCTTCACACCGAGGTCATCAACGGCCGTCCTTACCGTTGTGTCACCTGGAGTCAGTACGTCATGTATCCTCAGATGACGGGCAAGCTCGAGATTCCTTCCATCACCTTCAAGGGTATCGTGGTTCAGCAGAACCGCAATGTCGACCCCATCGAGGCTTTCTTCAATGGCGGCTCGGGTTATGTGGAGGTGCATAAGGCTATCAAGGCGCCTGGCATTACCATTCAGGTGGATCCGCTGCCTGCACGTCCTGCCAACTTCTCGGGTGGAGTAGGCCGCTTCAATATCTCTGCCACGCTCGACAAGAACGACGTGAAGGCTGGCGATCCCATCAACATCCGTGTGGTAGTGGGAGGCATCGGAAACCTGAAACTCCTCAAGCAGCCTGTGCTCAACCTGCCGAAAGACTTCGACCAGTATGACGCCAAGATCACCGACAAGACCAAGCTCACCCAGAATGGTGTGGAGGGCAACATGGTTTACGACTTCCTCGCTGTTCCGCGCAACCAGGGCAAGTACACCATTCCATCGGTAGAATTCACCTACTACGACACCAAGACCAATGCCTACCGCACCATCAAGACCCAGCCCTTCACCCTCACCGTGGAGCAGGGCGACGGCTCAGACGGTTCGTCGTCGGCCAACTACAGCAGTTCCGACAAGGACATTCATGCCCTGAAGTTGGGCAAGAGTAAGCTTTGCGACATCGACGATATGTTCTATGGCAGCTTTGGTTATTGGACGAGTCTGATGGTGCCTCTCATCGCCTTCATCGGTCTGCTCATCGCCTTCCGCCGCCGAGCCATCGAGAATGCCGACATCGTGAAGATGCGTTCCAACAAGGCCAACAAGATAGCCACCAAGCGACTCAAGAAGGCACGCACCCTGATGATGGCCCGCAAGCAGGGCGAGTTCTACGACGAGGTGCTCAGAGCCTTGTGGGGCTACGTCAGCTACAAGCTCAATATGCCTGTCGAACAGCTCTCGCGCGAGAATATTCAGGATAAGCTGTTGGCTCACTCCGTTGATGCCGACACCATAGAGAAGTTTACCCAGGCTCTCGACGAGTGTGAGTTTGAGCGCTATGCTCCTGGCGACCCTGCCGGCAATATGAACAAGACTTTCGATTCAGCCATGACTGCTATTATGGAAATAGAGAATGCCATCAAGGCTGCCCGCAAGCAGGGCAAGAAGACTTCTGCCCGTCAGGGCGACTATACCTTCGGTGTGGTGCTGCTGCTCATCTTCATGGGCTTCAGCCTCTCTGCCTCTGCTGTCACCAAGCAGAACGCCGACACCGAGTACACCAAGGGCAACTATCAGCAGGCCATCAAGGACTATGAGGACCTGCTCAAGAACGGTGTTTCGCCCGAGGTCTACTACAACCTCGGTAATGCCTATTATCGCACCGACAACATCACCAAGGCTGTCCTGGCTTACGAACGTGCCCATCTGCTGTCGCCCGGCGACGAGGACATCAACTTCAACCTGCAGTTTGCTCGCAGCAAGACCATCGACAAGATCACTCCTGTCAGTGAGATGTTCTTCGTCACCTGGTACAAGGCGCTGGTCAACTTCACCAGTGTCGACAACTGGGCCAAGACGGGCATCCTGTCCATCATCCTTGCCTTGGTATTGGTGCTGGTCTATCTCTTCGCGCCCCAGTTGCCGTTGCGCAAGGCCGGCTTCTTCGGCGGCATCCTCTTCTTTGTCGTCTTCCTCTTGAGTTCGCTCTTTGCCTATCAGCAGAAACAGATACTCGTCAATCGCATGGGCGCCATCATCGTGGCTCCTACGGTCAATGTCAAGAAGACTCCTTCCCGACAGAGCGCCGACCAGTTCGTCATTCATGAGGGAACGCGTGTCGACATCACCGACCGCTCGATGGATGGCTGGCGTGGCATCCACCTGGCAGATGGAAGAGATGGATGGATAGAAACCAAACAATTGGAGGAAATATGATGTTTGTCTCATGTCTTCTCACCGATCTCGAGGTGCTCCACTTCTTCAATGGAAGCGACAATCTGTTCATCGACCAGTTGGCGCTCGTCCTTACGTCGGGGTTCACCTGGATACCGCTTTATCTCACCCTCTTCTACATCATTGTGCGCAACAATGAGACGATGGCGCAGATTGGTCTGGCGGTAATGGGAGCACTCGTCTGTGTGGCTCTTTCCGAGGGTATCACCGATGGCGTGGTAAAACCCTTGGTGGAACGATGGCGCCCCAACAACGACCCCATCCTGAAATACACCATTCTGGTGGTGGGCAACCTTCGTGGCAGTGGCTACAGCTTCTTCTCGGCTCATGCAGCCAACACCATGTCGATAGCGATGTTCTTCTCGCTCCTCATGAGGGGCAAGCGCCTCGCCATCGCCCTCTTCTCGTGGTCGCTGCTCAACTGTTGGACACGCCTGTATCTCGGCATGCACTATCCCTCCGACATTCTCTGCGGACTCCTTGTGGGTGCTGTCATCGGTGTAGTGTGCTACATAGGTTATCTGAAACTGTATTACAAGGTGTCACCCCACATCACATATATCTCCGACCAGTACACCCCCACGGGTTACGACCACGACGACATCGACAAGATACTCTGCATCCTGGCTTTCACCCTGGTCTATGCCTTCTTGCGGGCGATAGTCATGGCTGGAGGAGTGTAACATTAAAATTCAACCATAATGGATACAAAACATATAAAAATTACCGATTACAATTACCCCCTTCCTGATGAGCGCATTGCCAAGTTCCCCTTGGCGCAGCGCGACCATTCCAAACTCCTTCTCTACCGTCATGGTGAGGTAGGTGAGGATGTGTTCTACCATTTGCCTGAATACCTGCCCAAGGGCGGACTGATGGTTTACAACAATACCAAGGTGATTCAGGCGCGTCTGCATTTCCGCAAGGAGACGGGTGCCCTGATCGAGGTCTTCCTCATGGAGCCTGCCGATCCTACCGACTATGAGCTCATGTTCCAGACGGCTGGACATTGCTCATGGCTCTGCATGATAGGCAACCTGAAGAAGTGGAAGGAGGGTAGTCTGAAGCGTGACTTCGAGATCAAGGGGCATCAGCTTACACTCTCTGCCACCATGCGCCGTGGCGACGCCTTAGGCTCGGAGGCTGCCTCTATGGTGGCGAAGGGTGGTGGAACCAACTATTGGGTCGACTTCGACTGGGACAACACGCAGGTCTCCTTTGCCGAGATTCTCGAGACCGTGGGCGAGTTGCCTATTCCACCTTATCTCAACCGTGCCACCGAGGAGAGCGACAAGACTACCTATCAGACGGTTTACTCGAAGATAAAGGGCAGTGTGGCTGCTCCTACTGCCGGACTTCATTTCACCGATGCCGTGTTGCAGGACATCGACCGCCATGGCATTGAGCGTGAGGAGGTTACCCTTCATGTGGGCGCTGGTACTTTCAAGCCGGTGAAGAGTCTTGAGATAGAGGGGCACCGCATGCACACCGAGTATATCGTGGTGCACCGTCATACGTTGGAGAAGCTCCTGCAGCACCATTGCGAGGTGATTGCTGTGGGTACTACGAGTGTGCGAACCATCGAGAGCCTGTACTATATGGGCGTTTATCTGCTCTCTCATCCCGAGGCGACAGAAGACGACCTGCACGTTAACCAGTGGGATCCTTACGAGTTGTCGGCAGATGGCGGTTTGGTGAATGCCATTCAGCCTTCTCAGGCGATACAGGCCATCATCGACTATCTCGACCGCAATGGTATGGAGGCTTTGCACACCAGCACGCAGATCATCATAGCCCCCGGCTATCAGTACAAGATAGTGAAGATGCTTATCACCAATTTCCATCAGCCTCAGAGCACTCTTCTCCTCCTCGTCAGTGCCTTCCTCCATGGCGACTGGAAGAAAGTGTACGACTATGCTCTGGCTCACGATTTCCGTTTCCTGAGCTATGGTGATTCCTCGTTGTTGATTCCGTAATTCATTGCGTGGTTAATGTCTGAAGTTGAGTAAAGTTCTGAAGTTTCGCAAGTTCTGCCCCTTCAGGACGTGCTGCTTATATGGGCTCCATGGTACAAAGTTACGTATTACACTCCAGCTTCTTCAGGGCGTATTGGGTAATTCCAACCGTACAGTTCAAAAACTTTAGCACCATCACTTCCAGTATGTAAAGAATGCCAATACAAACTATGAATAAGAAGAAAGATTGACAAGCTGGATTAGGAATAAAATCACATAATCCGTTCTGTAAGAGCCCATCAGGTGGTCTGTCTTGCCCGTCAAGTGGGCACTCAGGGAACAAGCGTTGGGCATCGACTGAACAAGCCTTGGGCATCGACTGAACAAGCGTTGGGCATTCATTGCCCATGCGGTATGCATAGAGTGCCCAAAAGTCTGGAAATTCTTGGGCACTCCTTACAGATCGGCGGCTTTGCTTTTATGCATAATGCCTCATGACGATTTTGTGATACTTAGATGACGTTTTTTATGATACTTCTATCAGATTAATGATACTTCTATGATACTTCTTGTAAGATAATTCAAAATGTATCATTCTTCTATCTTATTATATGTCAGTTATTTATCTTTACGTTCAGCAAAAAAAATGATACTTTGATACTTTTTTCATAAAAAAACTTTTTCGTATGAGCACATACTCAACAGTAAATCCAAAAAGTATCTGATATGAAATCTTATAGATTGAGTCCACTTGAAAAAGTAGAAACTCACATTTTTTGTCTTTGTGACTTGTTGATAATCAATAGCTGGTTTTCGTAAAATAGACTTTTTCAGGTGGACTATAGATTGAATCCACTTGAAAAAGTCAATTTTGATAATTTCTTCAAATGTAACCATCTGATAATCAAATAGCATTTTGTAGGGAAAAGAACCAAAAACTACTTTTTAAAGTGGACTCATAGATTCAAGTTTCGCAAGTGGTTTAAGTACGGGCTAAGAGCTTCTGCCCCTTCAGGGCGTGCTGCTTCTATGGGCAGCTTGGACTTCAGGGCGATGCTGTTATGGGCTTTTGGGCGTTGCTGTTTATATGAGCTTCTTGACCTTTTGGTCGTGCTTCTGTGAACTTTTGGGGCTTCGCCCGTACTTGAAACCTGCTAACTTTAAAAGAATTCTCCAGAAAAAGAGAGAAAATGATGGCAATTTGAGAAAATAATCGTAAATTTGCAATTGTAAACTAAAGATCCCGGAAGATGGTAGAGATAATCGATAGAAGATTGCCAGTAGGCATCCAGTCTTTTGAGGTAATCAGAGAGGGTGGATACCTGTATGTTGACAAGACAGATATCATCTGGCAGCTTGCCAACAGAGATAAAAAGTATAATTACCTGAGCCGCCCACGCCGCTTTGGTAAATCTGTCCTTGTTGATACACTCGAAGCTTATTTCTTAGGCAAGAAGGATCTCTTTGAGGGACTTAAGATCATGCAGATGGAGACAGAATGGGTGAAGCGTCCTGTCATTCGACTGGATATGAGTCGTGCAGGAGCTGCACCGGAAAGTGTGCGGAGCTATCTGGACAATGCCTTCCATCAACTTGAGTCGGAGTATGATATTGCTGTACGACAGGACAGTTCTCTTGCCGACCGTTTTGATGCTATCATTCAGACTGCATATAATAAAACCGGGCTTCAGGTGGCGATTCTCATCGACGAATACGACTCGCCCTTGCAACATTCCTGGAAAACTCCGCAGCATGAAGCATGTACTGCTGTTTATCGTGAGGTGTTTGCCATCCTCAAGGCAGATGACAAATACGAGAAGTTTGTCTTCATCACAGGTATCACCAAGTTTACGCAAATCTCTCTCTTTTCTGTACTCAACAATCTGAGCAACATCAGTTTTGAGCCAAACTATGCCGCCATTTGCGGTATTACCAAGGAAGAAGTCTTACGTGATTTCAAGCCGGAAATCAATAAATTGGCAGAATACGAAGGTTGGACTTTCGACGAAGCTGTGGCACAACTGACAGACTACTATGATGGCTATCATTTCAGTCGCCGCAACATGGTGGATGTATTCAATCCCTTCAGTCTTATCAATGCCCTGTCAGATTCTGACCTGAAGAACTACTGGGCTTCATCGGGTGCAACCTCCATGTTGCCTAAGTTTGTGGATAATATGGAACTCAAACTACGTAATTTTGACCCTTGTACCATTCTTCGGCAAACCATCGAGACCTCTGATGTGACAGGTGGTGGAGCAGAACTGTTTCTCTATCAGTCCGGTTACCTTACGATAAAGGGTTATCAGATGGGTGTTTATATTCTGGGATTCCCTAACAGTGAGGTAAGGCAAGCGCTTTATGAGACTGTGTTGCCTGCCCTGACTCTGCGAGGCAACTCTGATATCCAATCAATTCAATCAGATTTGTTGCTTGCCATTCAGCTTGGCAATCTTCCCGAAGCCATGAAATGCCTGAAAGCCCTCATTGCGGATGTGCCCTACAGCAACAAAAAGCTCGCTAGTATGGACATGGAGGAGCGTTATCGCCTGATTATGAGCACCATATTCAATGCCATCGGTTGCAGGGTGGAAGTGGAAAAGATGATTGCTACGGGCAGGATAGACATGGTGGTGGAAACCACCCAATATATCTACGTCCTGGAGTTGAAGTTGAGCGACAATGGTGGTGTGGATGCTGCAGCAGAGCAAATCAGAGCCAAGCAGTATGCAGAGCCTTTCAAGGCCGACAAGCGCAAGGTCATCGCCCTGGCCATAGAGTTGGATGATAGGGGAAAGGGTTTGGTAGATTGGAAGGAAGTTTTTTAAGGTAACTGAATTAAAAGGAAGGGACAGATAAGCTCTCACGCAGATTCCTCAGATTTTTGAAGCAACTTTCTTAGATAAATCCTTGTCGGTTTCAAAATAAAAACGTAATTTTGCATAAGATATCCTGCATTGGGCAATCTGAAAGATAGCTTTCATTGCGCTCGATAGTGCTATCTTAGCATAAGATTTTAAAAAACAAACGATAATGGAACAGGTTGAAGAAAGATATATTAGTTTGCTAACCGACTTTGGTTTCAAGCGAATTTTTGGATCGGCTCCCAATAAGGATTTGCTGATTTGTTTTCTCAACAGCTTGTTTAATGGTCAACAGGTTGTGAAAGATGTGTCGTATCTTAACCCGGAGCATGTGGGCGATGTCTACACCGACCGCAGAGCCATCTTTGATGTATATTGTGAGGGCGAAAACGGTGAGAAGTTCATCGTTGAGATGCAGAACGCTTATCAGACGTATTTCAAGGACCGCTCCCTGTTCTATTCCACATTTCCTATTCGAGAACAGGCACCCAAGGGGGATGACTGGGATTTCAAACTGAATCATGTCTATACCGTTGCGTTGCTCAATTTCAGCATGAACGACGATGCCTTCGACAAGGAAAAAATCCGCCATCATGTGCAGTTGTGCGACACAGCTACTCACAAGGTCTTTTATGACAAGCTTGAGTTCATTTATGTCGAGATTGCGAAGTTCGATAAGAAGCTGGATGAGTTGCAGACGCTTTACGAAAAGTGGCTCTATGCACTGAAGAACCTTTATAAGCTTAGTCAACGACCTAAAGAACTGTGCGACAAGGTTTTCGACCGCCTCTTCGAGGAAGCAGAGATAGCCAAGTTTTCTCCGCTGGAAATGCGGGAGTATGAAGCCAGTAAAAAGGCTTATCGTGACATTAAGAATTCCGTGGATACAGCCAAGCGCCAAGGAATCGCTGAAGGCATGGAGCAGCGAAGCCTTGAGATTGCCAGAAAGATGCTTGCAAAGGGAATGGATGCAGCGTCGGTGATGGAAATTACTGGTCTGTCGGCTGAGCAGATGCAGCAGCTGAAAGCGGAATTTTAGATGATAAATATAGTCAATATCA
>SAMEA3663124__coassemble_471_pt1 | contig 13196 bp, 12 predicted proteins | sample SAMEA3663124__metabat2_high_PE_028 | metagenome-assembled genome bin SAMEA3663124 (sample SAMEA3663124) | pig gut metagenome | biome: pig gut; feature: pig-associated habitat; material: faeces | place: Denmark | collected 2012
TAAAATACCGGACAATATACAAAGCTTTTGCCCTTACAGGGCGCCTTTCTGATTGTCATTGTACCCAGGGCGATGCCCTGGGCTAAGAGCTTCTGCCCCTTCAGGGCGTGCTGCTTGTGTTCATAATAACTCTGGGCTAAGAGCTTCTGCCCTTTCAGGGCGTGTGGGGCAAAACTTGCGAAACTTCAGTTAATCAACAACTACTTGAAAAATCAGAATACCACTTTCTTGCCCTTGTGGATGTAGATTTTGCCGCGTTCCACACGTTCCACCCTTTGCCCTGTAAGAGTATAGTAGGCAGCATCGCCCTGCATCTGGTGATCAGGAACCGTGGGGAGCTGGATGCCTGAAGAAGGACGTTTGCGAGGCGTGATGATGTAGGGATTGTCGTCGTAGCCTTCCACGAGATGTAGGTCTACCACGGAACTGACCTCTGTAGAGGTCTCTCCTAACCATCCGCAATACTGGAAGATGCCTGTCTTTACACGGATGAAATCAATATGGTCAAGAACTACTTGATTGCCCTCATCATCTACCGCCCAGTTGATATCAAAGGAAGAATAGAGTGAATCGGTGGCAGGACAAGCGTCGGCATAGCCATAGGCGTCCTTTGCGTAGCGGTATTGCACCCAATAGGTACCCTTTCCACTGGTATCGATGGCATTGTTGGGCAACTTACCACCCTTAAAAGTCAGTTCATCCTTACCTTCCCATATAGGCCAATACGACTGACGATGATAAACATTCTTGCAATGATAGCCGGTAGAATCACGGCGTTCACCATTCTTGTCTGTCCACGAACATTCCCATTTGATATAATTATCGTGGGAGGAGCCGAACTGCGAATGTTCACCGCTTTCCGCCGTAGGCTTGTGATAAGTGATTTCGAAGTCATGGATTTCAGAGGTATAGTATTCCGAACCGGCAAGTTCATACCATTTCGCCTCCTCCAAGTTCTTGCCCACTCCCACGTACACGATGCCTGGCTCTATGGAACCACCTATCGTGGCTGGGCCATATATCGGGTCGTTGTCGGCATAAAAGCCATTACCCAATATCAGAATGTCGGAACCAAGTTTATTTTCTATGGGATGGTCGAACTTCACGGTGATATATCCCCCGAACGTTCCGAGGTGTATCAGTCCATCGCTTGCCAACTGTTCCTCGCATCTGCGATTCACCTCTTCTTGCGTGGTACTCTCATCAGCGTCTGGCAAGGCATTGACAAACTGCCCTGGTGCAGGATGATATTCGAGCACCTGTACTTGCTGCGTCTGCGCCTGACCCTGGAGGGCAAGCACAGACAAAGCCGAAGAAAGCAGAATGCCGCTGACATTCGAAGCCGAAGACACTATAAATTGCTTAATACTCAAGATCTTATACAATTATTATTTATAGATTTCTATATCATCAATTACAAGATAAGCAGGTGCTGCAAAGCCATAACCATTGTCTTGATCCTTAGAGAACTCATAGTTAATTTTCAAGGTATTGATTTTACCAAGAGAAGACAAGTCAACATAAGCCCAATCGGTCAAAGCTTTCTTACCATCCTGAATACGATACTTCACCATACCCTGAGAGATACCGGCAGCATCGAAGCCCTCGAATGTTACATCGATAAAGGTGTCATCAGTAGCTGACTGGTTGAAGCCATCGCCTTGTGTCAAAGAATGGAGGAAATAAGAGTTGTTGGTAATCCACAAACCCTTGACTTGGCGAGCAACACCATCCTGGAAGTCAAATACAGGACGAGAATCTGTTGCGAACTGGCTTCCATCGCTATAACCGTATGTTACAATGAAGTTATCACCAGAGTGAGCAGGAGTTTCTGTAGGCAGAGAAAGCTGCGTATTGGGGCCACCATTTGCAATATCACAATGATAATTAGAAACAGCAGCTCCACCTGACCAATAAGCCCAACTACCATATGCATTATTCAACTTAGAGTGCAAAGATGTAGCTTCGTCTGTCCACTCATAGACACCTTCGTCTGTAGAAAAGCCACCGCCATGAGCTCCATAAAGTAATGGACCACCATATTCTGGTGTATCTATCAATGCACTCCACTTACTGCCCTCGAAATCAATCATATAATAAGGTGCTTCCTTCACGAGACCCATCACACTATACTGAGCAGTACGCTCATTGAAAACAACGAGCACAGAATCCTGCTGATAACCACTCTCGATGGTATAGAACTTAGTGCTTCCTTTGGTTGCAGTACCTGACACTGCGATAGGAGCATTAGCATCCCCCTCTGGACCGAAATAGAGGTCGGAACCTGTATTGGTGGTTGCCAGGAACTTGAAAGTATCATCAGCCTTCGGCATCAGTTTACCAGCCCACATATAGTCAGCGATAAGGCTCATGCCCTTGAACTGGAAAGTAGTTGCCTTACCAAAAAGGCTAACGCCCTTTAAGTTAGACTTATATACAGGAGCCTGAGCAGGCTGAGTTGGTTCATCATCGGTAACTGTGATGGTAGTGCTCTCCAAAGGGAAAGAATATTTCTGACCATTCGACTCAACTGTGAATACAGATTGTGCTGAGGCAGCCAATGGCATAACCATCAACAATGAAACAAATATCTTTTTCATACTTTTCTAAATTCTATTACTTGATTACTTTTCTTGTTTTACCATTACTCTTGATGATATAGATTTTGCCCGGTACAATATGTGAGGCTTTTGTACCATCTATATTGTAGATTTCCTCGACATTCTTGCCTTCAACAACTACGTTATCTTTGATTCCAGTAGGAGTGAAATCATGGCTTTCAGCTGTGATTTTCTCAACATCAGCACAGTCAGCCAAAACAAGTTGCTTGTTGTCAGCCATAGAGAGTACACATAGCTTTCCATCCTCGGTCTGAATCTTTGGTCGATCGGTGAAAGCCACATACTTGCTACCACCTGATTTAAGAGTCACGCATACCGCATTAAGCGTAGGTTTCTCTTCACCAGAGGCGAAAGCAGAAAGAGCAATGAAAGGCATTGCCATCATAAGTAAATACTTTCTCATAAATGAATTGTTTTTATGTTAATACTATGCCCTTACAGAGGGCGATTTTTCTTTATTTTAAAGTCACCTCAGAATCCCCAACATACCATGAAAAAACTCATTTATGGCAAAGCCAAGAAGTGGGCAGGATTCAAGCCATCCAAGTAATACCTGTTGAGTAGCTTGCCTTGTCGGTCGAACTCATATACATAGGCATTGGTGGCATAACTTCTCGCATCCGATACATAGAGATGTCCCGAAAATGGAGAGATGTAGATACCATAAGGCGACTGCATCTGCCGGATGACTTTCTCTGCACCAGCATATTCTGCCAGTCCCTCTTCCACTTGCATGGAAGGCAAGCTAATGGTATGTATAGAGTATTGATATTCACCAGTATTATAGGAAAAGGCAGAACCTATGGTATAGAACTTTCCATCATACGTGCAGTTGTAGGTAGCTGGGAAATCAAATATTTTGAACTCCTCACTCTCCATGTTGAGCACCACAGACTTCGGTTCCACATCGTAGTAATCTCCACAAGAGTTGATGCAGATAAACTGTCCGCATTGCGACATCTTGCCAAAGAGGTTGATGCACCCCGTGTCGATGCGCTTGAGCTCTTTCATCGTCTGGGCATCTATCACCGAAATGGTAGATTCATATTCATGCCCCTCTTGGAAAGAATACCCTCCGGTATTAGCTACGAAAAGACGCCCCTTGTAATAGGCAATGCCCTCCGGCTCATAACCCACATGGCAGGTATCCACGATTTCCTTCGTTCTCACATCCACCTTCGCCACATAACCATGGTTGGCATACGAGGTACAATAGAGGTAGTCGCCATCTGTAGCCAACTTGCGATTGTTCGGGATGTCTTCGGTGGCAGCTATTGCCCTTCCATCAGGATAGATATACTGGATGATGTTCGACCAGTTCACAGAGATGGCTATCAAGGTATCGTTTACCTGAATGATGTCATTGCCTGTGTCACCCAGACGATGCTTTGGATTTTGCTTCTGATACCACTTGTTGACGAGCGTTCCCTGATCGAGATAAGAGATGCAGGAGTTGTCCATGCCCCATAATCCCTCACAGAGTATCAAGAGCTTGTCCTCCGTCTTCGTAGGTGTAGAGATGACGACTTCATCGTTCACCTCCATACGGCAGCCCGAAAGTAAGATAACCAGCATCACTAGACAAATACCCCATCTGCCTCTGTGTTCTTGCCAGCCTTTATTTTTTATCAATTGAATCTTCATTCCAATCTTGAATTATTTGCAAGAGAATTATCTTTCCCTTCGGCCGATGACCGTTGGTTCTTCACTCTTGGTTCTTCACTTTTAAAGTTCAAACTTCACCGTACATTTCCAGTTTCTTCCTGGCATCGGATAGCGTTTCACCACCTCATGCCGAGAATCGGTCAGATTGTTGCATTCAAGGGTCGTTTGCAACACATACTTCCCTATCTTGAATCGCTTGTTCAACTTCAAGTCTATCGTGTACCAATCGCCCAACAGGTCGTCGGCATTATTGGACACCAACGCAAAGCGCTCACCTGTATAAAGGAATGAGGTGCATAGCGAATAGGAATCATATCCCAAGTCAAGAATGACCGAACCCGAATGCATCGGTGAGTACGGAATGTAATTCTTGTACTCAGGATCGGAAGGCATCGTATAGTCCTTGTCTATCTGATAGGTATAGTTGGCATTAGCCGCCAATGAGAACTTGCCCCAGTCCTGATTATACCCACCAGAGAAAGATGCACCATACGACTTCACCTTGCCAAAGTTGACCATCGACCAGCGGAACTGACACTTCATCGGTATCGCCACGATCTTGTCATCAATATGGTTATAATACCCATCAACCGCAAAATGGAATCGCTTACCATTATAGTCGATACCCGCATCCCATTGCGAGGTGTATTCGGGCTGCAGCTGGGTGTTGCCCACCAGCGTGTAGTACAGGTCGTTGAGCGTGGGCACACGGAAGATGCGCTTGTGGAAAGCCCTGAGGATCCAGCCGCCCTTTTTATACGAGAGCAGGAACATGGGCGTGAGCTTCTCCATGGCGTCAGCCTGTGCCACGGTATGATCCTGCACATGGGTGTAGAGCAGCGCCACATTGGCCTCCCATCCCTTGTACGAACCGATGAGCGAGAGGAGCGACTTGGAGTCGATGCGATAAACGTAGTTGAAGCGATAGACATCGCAGTCGAGGTCGGACCATCGCAGGTCTGTACTCGCTGTCACCGAGAGATAGGTACTGTTGTAAGAACCAGCCACAGAGGCGTATAAGTCCTGTTGGGTGTAGTGATTGTTGCAGTACATAGCGGCAGCATTGGTCGATGGGTCCTGCAGATAATGCAGATAGTCGAACGCATACTTCATGTTGGCCTTCAGACCGAAACGGCTCCACAGTTTCTTGTACGAAGCCTGTGCGAAGAAGTTCTGATCCCATTGCCGGTCGGTGGAGTCCCATTGGTCGGAGAGTCGCCTGACGACAGGACCTGGCAAGCCCCTTTCGGAGTTATAATAATAGGTATGGACCGACAGACCCCGATAGAAGCCTGCTGCCTCAAGCCGGTAGAAGGTGATGTCGGAATTGTGACGGCGCCCTATCGTGTCTTCCGAAGCCGACTGGAACCGGAACTTATAGTCGCCGTCGCTGTGCTGATATTCGCCATCTACAAAGAGCCAGTTCTTCAAGGCGAAATAGAGCTTGGCTTTCTGCAGTCCAAACGATCCCAGTCCGTACTCGCCCGTCAGCATAGTGCGGTCGGGACGACGGGTCTGCATATAGACCGTAGCCGCCGAGGCGTACTCGGAAGCCGACTGCAGACGCTCGTTCCTGTTGGCGTTGTATAGCGACACAGACTCCATGTTGGACAAAGAATACTTGCCCAAATCCACCTGTCCGTTCTGTGCGTTGGTAATACGAATGCCGTCGAGATACACGCCCACATGCTGCGATCCGAGCGACCGCACGTTGACGGTCTTCAGTCCGCCCAGTCCACCATAGTCTTTGATCTGCACGCCCGAGAAATACTTCAGGGCATCGGCCACGGAGGTGGTAGACAGGTTCTGTAGCATCTCGCCCTGGAGGGTCTGACTGGGTGTAAGGTAATGAGGGCGCTCGCCCACACACACCACCTCGTCGAGCGAGAGCGTGTCGCGATGAATCGTACCTACATTCTGCGCATGACAAGGCATCACACAGAGGCACAATAATCCTTTGCAGATTTTCTTCATCTTATCCTAAAAAACTTAATGGTTCTCCATCCCAAAACCTAACCCACGAGGCGGGATAGAATCATAGACAGAAAACGTAAATACTTATAGTATGCTGATTGATACATACAGTGAGCACACACATTGTCTCTCTATGGCAACGGCAGGTCTTCTGGCTCGCGTCGTCAAACTCGTTCAAGCGGTCTTCCCGAAAAAATGTCAGTGACCATCATGCTTGCCCAATAAGACGCATACAGCAGCGGGACTGCTCAGGCTTCTCACCTGATTCCCTTTTCATCGCAATACCTCCTATTGCCTCAGCGGAACGAAGATAGTTGCGAACCAATTGCGGCTGCAAAGGTAAATAAAAAATATGAACCCGCCAAGGTTTCTTGTTTATTTTTGTTAAAAACTTTCAAACATAATAAACCATTTCCCCGAAATGTCATCTTTTTTTTAGTGTAAGTCGCGAGGGGACAAGAAATCTCAGGAGTTAAGGAGTTAAGGAGTTAAGAAGTTAAGGAGTTAAGAAGTTAAGGAGTTAAGAAGTTAAGGAGTTAAGACAAATGCTTCAGTGGACTTAAGATTAAGCTCTAAACATTATACATCAAGGCTATTTGCTTTAACTTCTAACGACCGAAGGGAGTGATAACTTCTTTAACTTCTATAACTTCTGAACTTGCGAAAGTTCAATAGATATCAACAAATAACATATATATTAAGGATGAGAACAGTAAAAACAATCACAAAGGCAATCGTAGGCTTGATGATAGCCTCAATGCCCTTCTCGGCAGAGGCACGTCAATGGAGTCTGAAAGACTGCATCGACTACGCCCTGGCCAACAACATCTCGTTGCAGAAAACACGTCTGCAGGCACAGAGTGCCCACGAGGACTATCTGCAGTCGAAGGCAGCCTTGTTGCCATCGCTCAGCGCATCTACCAACCAGAATGTCAACTACACGCCATGGGTGGCCAACGGCATCTCTGGTGACGGATACTCCAAGGCTTCCATCGACAAGGTGTACTACAACGGCACGTACAGCGTGATGGGCAACTACACCCTTTACGACGGCGGCAAGCGACAGGCGCAGGTGAAGCTCAACAAACTGGCGGGCGAGGCTGCACAACTCGATTCTGCCACACAGGCTGCCAAACTGCAGGAGCAGATAGCCCAGCTCTACGTCCAGATACTCTACTCCACCGAGGCCATCAACGTGAACCAGGAGAGCTATCAGTCGAGCTTGGAGAACGAGAACCGTGGCAAGGAGATGGTAAAGATCGGCAAGATGTCGAAAGCCGACTTGGCTCAGCTCACCGCTCAGAGAGCACAGGATGAATACAACATTGTGGAGGCAAAGAACAATGTGAGAAACTACAAGCGACAACTCAAGGAACTGTTGCAGATAACCGACGAAGAGGCTTTCGACGTGGTGATGCCCAACACGACCGAGGCGATGGCGCTGGCTGAGATTCCTGCCCTGCAAAGTGTTTACACGGCTGCTCTCGACCGTCGCCCCGAGATGAAGGTCTATCAGAACCAGTTGGCACAGAACGACCTGAACGTGAAGATAGCCAAGGCTGGCAAACTGCCAACCATCGGTTTGAATGCAGGCTTGTCTACGAGTACAACTTCTATGAATACAAATAGTTGGGGTTCACAGATAAAGAACAACTTCAATGTGGGCGGTGGCTTCAGCGTGAGCATTCCGCTCTTCGACAACCGACAGACAAAGACAGCTGTCAACAAGGCTTGCATCCAGCAACAACAGATTCTTCTCGACATGAAGAACGAGCAGACACAACTCTACTCCACCATCGAGAACTACTGGCTGCAGGCCAACACCAACCAGAGCCAATACCAGGCTGCCAAAGTGAGCCGCGAGAGCGCACAGGAAAGCTACAACCTGCTGAGCGAGCAGTTCCGCTTAGGACTGAAGAACATCGTGGAACTTCGCACAGGCAAGGACAACCTGTTGCGTGCCCAGCAGAACGAGTTGCAGGCAAAATACCTCGCCATCCTCAACCTCGACATGCTGAAGTTCTATCAGCAAGGAAGAATCTTGTAAAAGTAAAAAGGTAAAAGAGTAAAAAAGTAAAAACATTCAATATGAAAAAGCTGAAGATAAGCAAAGTTTGGATTGCCATGACAGTCGTGGTAATCATAGCCGTGGCTGCCTGGGCACTCTCAGGCGAAAAGGAAAAGGAAGAAATCAACTTCAAACAGGAGAAGGTGAGTCTGCAGACCCTGCAGAACAGCGTGACTGCCACTGGTACCATCGAGGCGGTGACAAGTGTCACCGTGGGTACACAGGTATCAGGTATTGTCAACAAACTCTACGTCGACTACAACAGCCAGGTGAAGAAAGGCCAGGTCATCGCCGAACTCGACAAGACCAACCTGCTGAGCGAGCTCAACACCGCCAAAGCCAACATGGCAAGCGCCCAGAGTCAGCTCAACTACCAGAACGCCAACATGAAGCGCTATCAGACCCTCTACCAGAAAGGACTCGTCAGCGCCGACGACTATGAGAACGCCCTCCTCACCTATCGACAGGCCAAGGAGCAGGTGGCCACAGCCAAGGAACAGGTGCAACGTGCGCAGACCAACTTAGGTTACGCCACCATCACCTCGCCTATCGACGGAACCGTTATCTCGAAGAGTGTGGAGGAAGGTCAGACCGTGGCTGCCAGTTTCAACACTCCTGAGCTCTTCACCATCGCCAAAGACCTGACCAACATGCAGGTAGTAGCCGACGTGGACGAGGCTGACATAGGTGCTGTGAAGGAGGGCGACCGCGTTACCTTTACCGTCGACGCTTATCCCGACGACACCTTCGAGGGTACGGTGAAGCAGGTTCGTCTGCAGGCTACGACAACCAACAACGTGGTAACCTACGAGGTGGTGATCAGCGCACAGAATGCCGATCTGAAACTGAAACCGGGACTCACCGCCAATGTCACTATCTACACTCAGGAACGCACTGGCGTGCTGGCTGTAGCCAACAAGGCGCTGCGCTTCACACCTACCAAGGAAACCGTAGGCAAAGACATGAAGATAGTTGACTGCAAGGGCAAGAACAAAGTATGGACCCTCGACGGCAAAACCCTTACCGCTCACCCAGTGAGCATCGGTCAGACCGACGGAATGCATACAGAGATAACAAAGGGACTGAAGGCCGGTCAGCAGATTGTGACCGAAATCGTGGTGAACACACCCGATGACGACAGCGAGGACCAGCAGCAAAGCCAGGGACTGATAGGCGGACCGCGTCCAAGGGGAAAGAAGAAGTAAGGGTTTGCTGTCACTTCTGAATCCAGCGAAAGTTCAATAAAAGTACAATCATCATGTCAGAAAACATAGAAAACAAAGCCAGCCAAGACCAGAAGAAGGTCGTGATTGAGCTCGACAACGTAAGGCGCGACTTCCTTGTAGGCGACGAGACGGTTCATGCCCTCAAGGGCGTGAGCTTCAAAATCTACGAGGGCGAGTTTGTCACCATCATGGGTAAGTCGGGATCGGGCAAGTCTACCCTGCTCAACCAGTTGGGTTGTCTCGACACCCCATCGAGTGGCAAATACTACCTCGACGGCGTGTCGGTACGCACCATGTCTCGTTCGGAGCGTGCCGTGCTGCGCAACCGCAAGATAGGTTTTATCTTTCAGAACTATAACCTCCTGCCCAAGACCACGAGCGTGGAGAATGTGGAACTGCCCCTGATGTACAACCCCTCGGTAACTGCCGAGGAGCGCAAGCAGAGGGCGATAGAGGCGCTGAAGACCGTAGGACTGGGCGAACGTCTCTATCACAAGAGCAATCAGATGTCGGGTGGACAGATGCAGCGTGTGGCCATAGCCCGCGCCCTGGTCAACAACCCCGCCGTCATCCTTGCCGATGAGGCAACGGGCAACCTCGACACACGTACAAGTTTCGAGATTCTCGTGCTCTTCCAGAAGCTCTACGCTGAGGGACGTACCATCATCTTCGTGACCCACAACCCCGATATTGCCAACTATTCGAGCCGTAACATCGAGTTGCGCGACGGTCACATTATCAGCGACGAGTACAATCCGCATATCCTCTCTGCCGCCGAGGGGCTCGCTGCCCTGCCGGCGAATACAGATGAGTAATTTTTCAATATTAATGATTTAAAATGCGATGAATTATCAGAATCTATTCAAGATAGCCATCAGGGCGATCGCAGCCAACAAGATGCGGTCGTTTCTCACGGCTTTGGGTATCATTATAGGTATTGCTGCCGTCATCACCATGCTCGCTATCGGACAGGGCAGCAAGGCAAGCATCAAGGCCAACATCGCCGAGATGGGAAGCAATATGATCATGATTTCGCCGGGTGCCGACATGAGGGGCGGTGTGAGACAGGACGCCTCTGCCATGGAGACCCTCAAACAGGCTGACTATCTGACAATCAAGGACGAGTGCAACTACATCTCTGCCATCTCGCCTACCGTCAACAGCAGCGGTCAATGGATCAACGGCAACAACAATACGCAAAGTTCCATCTACGGTGTGAACCAGGACTACCTGAGCATCCGACAGCTCAAGGTGGCCGACGGTGAGATGTTTACCGACAGCGACATCAAGGCGGCTGCCAAGGTGTGCATTCTGGGACAGACTGTGGTGGATTATCTCTTCCCCGACGGAAGCGACCCCGTGGGCAAGGTGGTGCGATTCAACAGCATCCCCTTCCGTGTGGTGGGTGTGCTGAAGAAGAAGGGCTACAACTCCATGGGCATGGACCAGGACGACCTGGTGCTGGCGCCCTACACCACCGTGATGAAACGCATACTGGCCCAAACCTACTTGGGTGGCATCGTCTGCTCGGCGATTACCGAGGAAGCTTCGCAACCGGCTCAAGACCAGATAACGGAGATCCTGCGACGCAACCATAAGCTCAAGGACGCCACCGATACGACCGAGGCTGACGAGGACGATTTCAACATCCGTTCGCAGGAGGAGATTTCGAGCATGATGAACTCCACCATGTCGACCATTACCATCCTTCTTGGTTCTGTGGCAGGCATCTCGCTCCTCGTGGGCGGTATCGGCATCATGAACATCATGTATGTGAGTGTGACGGAGCGCACCCGAGAGATTGGTCTGCGCATGAGCGTGGGAGCACGTGGTGTCGACATTCTCAACCAGTTCCTCATCGAGGCCATCCTGCTGAGTGTGACGGGCGGTGTGATAGGTGTGCTGTTGGGAGTCAGTCTGTCGGTTGGACTGCAACAGTTCCTGCACGTAGCCACGCAGATAGAGCCCTGGAGCATCATCATGAGCTTTGCTGTTTGTACCTTCACAGGTGTCTTCTTCGGCTGGTATCCTGCCAAAAAAGCTGCCCGCCTCGACCCTATCGAAGCTATCAGATACGAATAAAAATCTCTCGCTATTCTGCACAATAATTTCCCATTTGGGACGTTATTGTAGCAGAAAAGAACAAAAAGCCACTATAAAACATGATACTAAACTGTGTCGTTATTGACGATGACCCAGAGGCTCTGAACCAGATAACGAGCCACATCAAGCGGACACCAACCCTACAACTTATTGGTGCTTATACCAGTGCGCGGGAGGCTGTAAGAGACGTGAGGAACGGACATGTCGACGTGCTCTACCTTGCCATACAGATGCCCGAACTGAGCGGCATTGAGTTTGCCCGTCTCGTGCCGGAGAGTTGCCGTCTGGTCTTCACCACGGCCTACAAGGAGTATGCCTTCGATGGTATCAAGGCTGGAGCTGCCGACTATCTGCTCAAGCCCATCAGCTTCGAAGACTTTCAGGAGTCGTACAAGCGAGTGAGGGCTACCTTTGACGAATACCAGTTGCAGGACCCGATAGAGCGCGACCGCTGCTTAGTAGCCAAGGTTGAGAATAAGTTTGTCCGCATCGACCTCGACGATATTCTCTACATTGAGAGCATGAACGATTATGTGCGTTTCCATCTCACACAGGGCCGTAAGGTCACGACCTTCTCCAACCTCAAGCGACTGGAGAGCCGTCTGCCCCGCCAGCAGTTCAAGCGCATCCACCGTTCGTTCATCGCCAACCTCTGCCGCATGGACTCCATCGGTCACATGCGCATCTATTATGGCGAGACCAGCATCCCTATCTCCGATTCCTACAAGGATGCCGTCTACCAGTTCGTCAACTCGCATTTAGCTTAAGGGAAGGAGATTCCTCCAGAAAAGCCTTCCTTTCAGAAAGGAAATATTTCTTCGGGAGAGTGAACGAAAGTTGTGGCACCATGATCCACGAGGAATTCTTTGTCACGGAAACCCCATAACACGCTGATACAAGGCATTTGGCAGTTGCGGGCAGTCATGATGTCGACGTCGCTGTCGCCAATGTACACAGCGCCAACCCTGTCGGCACCCAACTGGCGCAGGGCTTCCTCTACAGTGTCGGGCGCAGGCTTCTTCCTGATGTTCTCACGCTCTCCTATCGCCACATCCACCAGGTCGCCAAAGAAATGATGGCAGAGCGCCTGCGTGGCAGCATAGAACTTGTTGCTCACCACAGCCACTTTCTTGTTTCTCTCCTTCAGTCTGCTCAACAGATCCATGATGCCGGGATAAGGCGTGGTGGTGTCGAGGTTGTGCTCCATATAATGCTTTCTGAAGTCGGCATAGGTCTTGTCGAAGAGCGGATTGCTGTCGCCCTGAGGAATAGCACGCTCCATGAGCTTGCGAACACCGTTGCCCACAAATCTCCTGACGTCGTCGACAGAGTGCACCTCCATCCCATTGATGCGAAGGGCGTAGTTGCAGCTCGCAGCCAGGTCGTCGAGTGTGGAGAGCAATGTGCCGTCCAGGTCGAAGACATACGTATCATATTCCCTTATTCCTTCTTTATAATCCTTTGTTTCCATCATTTTTCTGTTATTAATTCAAGTTTCGCAAGCTCAGAAGTTAAAGGAGTTAAAGGAGTTATCGCTCC
>SAMEA3663124__coassemble_477_pt1 | contig 13080 bp, 12 predicted proteins | sample SAMEA3663124__metabat2_high_PE_028 | metagenome-assembled genome bin SAMEA3663124 (sample SAMEA3663124) | pig gut metagenome | biome: pig gut; feature: pig-associated habitat; material: faeces | place: Denmark | collected 2012
AAGGTAACATGGATGGTCGCGCATATACAAAGGTTATCAAGATGGTTAAGAGCCCAAAGACAGGTGCATATTGCTTCGATGAGAAGATGGTACCTAACGAGGCTGTTAAGGATTTCTTCAAAGCCTAATCATTTTTAGGATTTTAAGTAATCAATATACTTTAAGTAAGGCTGCATTTCGTAAGATTTGCAGCCTTATTCTTTGTATATACAATTATTTTTCCTATCTTTGCACTCAAATATAATGTAAATATGGGATTATTCGGATTTTTTAGCAGCAAGAATAAGGAAACACTCGACAAGGGACTCGAGAAAACCAAGGAGAGTGTGTTTGGTAAGTTGGCTCGCATCGTAGCGGGCAAGTCTACTGTCGATGATGATGTCCTCGATGATTTGGAGGAGATTCTCATTACATCCGACGTGGGTGTTGACACCACAGTGAAGATCATCCACCGCATTGAGGAGCGTGTGGCTACCGACAAGTATGTGTCTACCTCTGAGCTCGACAGAATCCTGCGTGAGGAGATAGCCAAGTTGTTGGAGGAGAATCATACAGGTGACAATGCCGACTGGAGTCTTCCTGCCGACCACAAGCCTTACGTCATCCTGGTGGTAGGTGTCAATGGTGTGGGCAAGACCACCACTATCGGCAAGTTGGCTTACCAGTTCAAGAAGGCTGGCAAGAAAGTTTATTTAGGCGCTGCCGATACCTTCCGTGCTGCTGCGGTGGAGCAGATCTCTATCTGGGGCGAGCGTGTGGGTGTGCCTGTTGTCAAGCAGCAGATGGGTTCCGACCCGGCTTCTGTGGCTTTCGACACCTTGCAGAGTGCCAAGGCCAATGGAGCTGATGTCGTTATCATCGATACGGCAGGACGTCTTCACAACAAGGTGGGCTTGATGAATGAGCTCAAGAAGATCAAGGATGTGATGAAGAAGGTCCTTCCCGAGGCTCCTGATGAGGTATTGCTTGTTCTCGATGGCAGTACGGGTCAGAATGCTTTCGAGCAGGCCAAGCAGTTCTCTGCTGTTACCAACATTACCTCGCTTGCCATTACCAAACTGGATGGTACAGCCAAGGGTGGTGTGGTGATAGGTATTTCCGACCAACTCAAGGTGCCAGTGAAGTACATTGGTCTGGGTGAGGGAATGGAAGACCTGCAGTTGTTCAACAAGGTAGAGTTTGTAGACTCTTTGTTTAAGAAAGGAAAGTGAAAAAGAATACGATAGACATCATCACCATGGGCTGTTCCAAGAATTTGGTGGATAGCGAATTGCTGATGAAACAATTTGAAGCCAACGGCTATCATTGCGTGCACGACTCTAAGCGTCCGCAGGGCGAGATAGCTGTCATCAACACTTGTGGTTTTATTGAGGATGCCAAGCAGGAGAGCATCGATACCATCCTTGAGTTTGTACAGCGCAAGCAGGAGGGACGGTTGAAGAAGCTCTATGTGATGGGCTGTCTTTCGCAGCGTTATCAGAAAGAGCTGGAGAAAGAGATTCCTGAGGTCGATAAGTTTTACGGCAAGTTCAACTACAAGCAGTTGTTGGGCGAGTTGGGCAAGGCTGATGTTCCTTCCTGTGATGGTCATCGCCATCTCACCACTCCCCGTCATTATGCTTATGTCAAGATAGCCGAGGGCTGCGACCGTCATTGTGCCTATTGTGCCATCCCTATCATCACCGGCAAACATGTAAGCCGTCCTAAGGCAGAGATCCTTCAGGATGTTCGTGATATGGTGGCAGAGGGCGTCAAGGAGTTCCAGATCATAGCCCAGGAGCTGACTTATTATGGTATCGACCTCGACGGAAAGCATCACATCACCGACCTGATCAGTGATATGGCAGATATTCCTGGAGTGAAGTGGATTCGTCTGCATTATGCTTATCCCAACCAGTTCCCCATGGACTTGCTCGATGTGATGCGCGAGAAGGAAAATGTATGCAGTTATCTTGACATCGCCCTTCAGCATATCAGCGACCATATGCTTACCCGTATGCGCCGCCATGTCAGCAAGCAGGAAACGATCGAGCTTATCAAGCAGTTGCGGGAGCGTGTGCCGGGCATACATATCCGCACCACACTGATGGTGGGCTTCCCTGGCGAGACCGATGAAGATTTTGCCGAACTGATGGAGTTTGTACGTTGGGCGCGCTTCGAGCGTATGGGTGCCTTCGCCTATTCTGAGGAAGAGGGAACCTACAGTGCCAATCATTATGAGGACGATGTGCCTCAGGAGGTGAAGCAGAAACGGCTCGACCAGCTCATGGCTCTCCAGCAGGACATCAGTGCTGAGATCGAGGCAGAGAAGGTAGGACAGGAGATGAAGGTCATCGTCGACAGGAAGGAAGGCGATTACTATATTGCCCGTTCCGAGTTCTGCTCGCCCGAGGTAGATCCCGAGGTGCTGATCAAAGCTGACAAGCGTCTGCGTGTGGGACAGTTCTATCAGGTGCGTATCACCTCCAGCGACGAGTTTGACCTCTATGCCGAACTGGTATAGTATAGTTGCATTCTGATGTTTTATATAGTAGTCCATAGCTCAAGGTTTTTCCCTTAGGCTATGGACTTTTGCTTTTTATCCTTCCTTGTCAGTTTATTCTTCCTCAGTCTCTTTCATCCTCGTAGCCTTTCATCCTTACAGTCTTTCCCTGAAAAAAAGACTACGATGCGATAAAAAAATAAGGGGGAAAGAAAAAGAATTGGAAAAATATCATTAACTTTGCAATCAAAATAAAAAATAGACTACGATGAAATACCTATTATTTTCTGATATTCATGGCTGTTTGCCAGCCTTGCAGCGTGCTCTCGACTTTTTCGAGGCGCAGAAGTGTGACATGATGTGCATCTTGGGCGACATCATTAACTACGGACCCCGCAACCGCATACCTGAGGGCATAGACCCCAAGGGCATTGTGGAGCGACTCAACAACCTGGCAGACAAAATCATTGCAGTGCGAGGCAACTGTGATGCAGAGGTAGACCAGATGTTGCTCGATTTCCCCATCATGGAGACTTATGCCCTTTTGGTGGATGGCGGAAAGCGCTATCTGCTCACCCATGGTCATATATATAATAAGGAGAACATGCCCAAGGGTCCTTATGATGCCATCATCTATGGTCACAGCCATCTCTGGGAGCTCTCGCGCAATGTCGAGGGTAAGGCCATCTGCAATACGGGCAGCATCACCTTTCCCAAGGGAGGCAATCCCCCTACACTTGCCACTCTCGAGGATGGCAAGTTTACTATGTACAACCTCGATACCCTTGAGGTCATAGGCTCTTTTGATATGTTGGAGGCATAGAAAGTTCAATCAATAATACAATAATGATAGAGGAATATCAAATCCGGATTCTGCCAGAACAGGCAGCCAGTGAGGAAGGTATCAAGCGTTACCTGTCCAAGGAGAAAGGAATAGACGTGCGGACATTGAACCAGGTGAGGGTGCTCAAGCGAAGCATCGACGCCAGGCAGCGTACCATCTACGTGAATTTGAAGGTGCGTGCCTATATCAATGAGTTCGCACAGGACGACCAATACATACATACCGAATATCCTGATGTGAGCTCACGCCCTCGTGTGGTAGTGGTGGGCGAGGGACCTGGCGGTCTTTTTGCTTCCCTGCGACTTATCGAGTTGGGCTATCGTCCTGTGGTGCTCGAACGAGGCAAGGACGTACGCGAGCGCAAGAAGGACCTCTCCAATATTACCAAGACCCAGAAGGTGGATGCCGAAAGCAACTATTGTTTTGGTGAGGGTGGAGCAGGTGCCTACAGCGATGGAAAGCTGTATACCCGCAGCAAGAAACGTGGCAGTGTGGACAAGATACTGAATGTCTTCTGCCAGCATGGAGCCAATACCAACATTCTGGCTGATGCCCATCCCCATATAGGAACCGACAAACTGCCGCGTGTGATAGAAAACATGCGCAACACCATCCTTCAGTGTGGGGGCGAGGTGCATTTCCAAACCAAGATGACCTCCTTCATCATCGATGGCGACAAGGTGATAGGTGTCGAGGCTGTCAACCTGCAGACGGGGGCCGAGGAAACTTATCGGGGGCCAGTCATCTTGGCTACAGGTCACAGTGCGCGTGATGTGTATCGCTATCTCGCAGCCTCCAGGATTGAGATTGAGGCCAAAGGCATCGCTGTGGGTGTGCGTCTGGAGCATCCCGCTCATCTCATCGACCAGATACAGTATCATAACAAGAATGGACGAGGCAAGTATCTTCCTGCCGCAGAATACAGTTTCGTAACTCAGGTAGACGGACGTGGCGTGTACAGTTTCTGTATGTGTCCCGGTGGATTTGTCATCCCTGCCGCTACCGGACCTCAGCAGCTTGTGGTCAACGGTATGAGTCCAAGCAACCGAGGTACGGCATGGAGCAATTCGGGCATGGTGGTAGAGACCCATCCTGAGGATGTGGCATCTTTTGTCCAGGAACACCAGGCTATATTACAGTCGGATGCCTCTCTCTCATCCTCGACAGAAGAGGAAGTCCTGAGTCCCGATTCACCTCTCACGATGATGCATTTCCAGCAAATTGTGGAGAAGCAGTGCTGGCAGCAGGGCAATATGAAGCAGACGGCACCAGCCCAGCGCATGGCCGACTTTGTGAACAACCGTTTGAGCTACGACCTTCCCAAGAGCAGTTATGCCCCTGGCCTTATCAGCAGTCCGCTCCATTTCTGGATGCCCTCTTTTGTGAGCAAGCGTCTGCAGGAAGGTTTCAAGACCTTCGGCAAGAATGCGCATGGCTTCCTCACCAACGAGGCCACGCTCATCGCCATGGAGACCCGTACTTCTTCGCCCGTCCGTATTCTTCGCGACCGCGACACCTTGCAGCATGTACGTCTGCAGGGACTCTTCCCCTGTGGTGAAGGCGCAGGATATGCAGGAGGCATCGTGTCGGCAGGAGTCGACGGAGAACGCTGTGCCGAAATGTGCGCTGAGTATTTGAAGAAATTTGAATAAATAATCTTAAAACATTTGCATGGTACAAAAAAATATTGTATTTTTGTGAACACTAATTGAATGTACTAAGCAAACAAATCTAATTTATAAATATACAAAAACAATACTATTATGGTAAGTTCTAACATTCCACAGGTTAAGCTGGGTATTATCGCCGTAAGCCGTGACTGTTTCCCTATCGCGCTTTCTACTCAGCGCCGTGAAAACATCGTAAAAGAATACAAAGGAGAAATTTTCAACTGCCAGACTACAGTTGAGAATGAGAAAGATATGCTCAAGGCTATCGCTGAGGTAAAGGAACAGGGCTGCAACGCCTTGGTGGTCTTCCTTGGCAACTTCGGTCCTGAGACACCAGAGACACTCATTGCCAAGAACTTTGATGGTCCTTGCATGTTTGTTGCTGCAGCCGAGGGTGATGGCGACATGATCAATGGTCGTGGTGATGCTTACTGCGGTATGCTCAACTGCTCTTACAACCTGGGTATGCGTCATCTCAAGGGTTATATCCCAGAGTATCCAGTAGGTACAGCAGCCGAAGTGGCTAAGATGATTGCCGACTTCGTTCCTGTAGCTCGTGTCATCCTCGGTCTGAAGGGCTTGAAGATCATCACCTTCGGTCCACGTCCTCAGGACTTCTTCGCTTGCAACGCTCCTATCAAGGGCTTGTACGAACTGGGTGTAGAGATAGAGGAGAACTCAGAGCTTGACTTGCTCGTATCTTACAAAGAGCACGAGAACGATCCACGTATCGACGACGTTTGCAAGGATATGGCAGCCGAGATGGGCGAGGGTAAGTACTATCCTGACCTGAGCCGTCGTATGGCACAGTTTGAGCTCACATTGCTCGACTGGGCTGAGAATCACAAGGGCTCTCGCCAGTATGTAGCTTTTGCCGACAAGTGCTGGCCTGCATTCCCAAGCCAGTTTGGTTTCGAGCCATGCTATGTCAACAGCCGTCTGGCAAGCCGTGGCATCCCTGTAGCCTGCGAGGTCGACATCTATGGTGCTCTTTCTGAGTACATCGGCATGTGTGCTTCTGATGATACAGTGACATTGCTCGACATCAACAATTCTGTTCCTCAGTATATCTACGATGAGGATATTGTTGGCAAGTACGACTATAAGTTGACAGATACCTTCATGGGCTTCCACTGTGGCAACACACCTCAGTGCAAGATGTGCTCTACACGTGCCATCAAGTATCAGCTCATCCAGAACCGTCTGTTGGAGAATGGTGGCAAGCCAGACTTCACACGTGGTACTTTGGAGGGTGACATTGCTGCCAGCGACATCACATTCTATCGTCTGCAGTGCGACTCAGAGGGCAACTTGCGTTCTTACATCGCTGAGGGCGAGGTGCTCGATGTTCCTACACGTTCTTTCGGTGGTATCGGTATCTTCGCTATTCCAGAGATGGGTCGCTTCTATCGTCACGTATTGATCCAGAAGGGTTATCCTCATCATGGTGCCGTAGCCTTCTCTCATGTAGGCAAGACACTCTTCGAGGCCTTCAAGTTCTTGGGCATTAAGGACATCGCTTACAACCAGCCAGCAAGCTTGCCTTACCCAACAGAGAATCCTTGGAAATAATTTAGGTTTCAACTTTCGCAAATGGGGAAGTTGAAAAAGTTAAAGGGCGATTGCTCATTATCCGTAAAGGAAATGGCAATCGCCCTTTTTTATTCTTTTATCAGTTGTTGTACTTTCGTTTCAGCTGTCGTATTTTCTTCCTGTTGTTATGCTTCTGGCTTCAGCTGCTGTGCCATGTTGAGAGCAGCCTTGCGGCCATCACCCATGGCGAGGATAACAGTAGCACCACCGCGCACAATGTCACCGCCGGCATAGATGGCAGGCTGTGAGCTCTGCATCTGCTCGTTGACGGCAATGGTATTCTTGCGGCCTAACTCCAGACCTTCGATACTCTGAGGCACGAGAGGGTTAGGACTCACACCCACTGCCACAATCACCTGGTCGCACTCCAACTTGATGGTCTCGCCTGTAGCCTCAGGACGGCGACGTCCGCTGGCGTCAGGTTCGCCAAGCTGCATCACGTCGAGGATGACAGACTTCACGGCTCCCTTCTCGTCGGCCTCATACTCCTTTGGATTATGCAGTGTGAGGAAGGTGATACCCTCTTCCTTGGCATGCTTCACCTCTTCCAGACGTGCCGGCATCTCTGCCTCCGAACGACGGTAAACCAATGTTACGTTGGCACCTAAGCGTTTGGCTGTGCGGCAACTGTCCATGGCAGTGTTGCCTCCGCCTACCACAACTACATTCTTGCCTAAGTTGATAGGGGTATCTGTATGAGGATTGGCAGCGTCCATCAGGTTGACACGGGTGAGATACTCGTTGGACGACATGATGTTGAGCGCATTCTCGCCAGGAATGTTCATAAAGTTGGGCAGACCGGCTCCCGAAGCAACGAAGATGCCCTTGAAGCCCTGCTTCTCCAGTTCTTTCACACCGATGGTCTTGCCCACGATACAGTCGGCAACAAACTTCACACCCATCTTCAGCAGGTTCTCTATCTCTACATCCACGATGGCGTTGGGCAGACGGAACTCAGGAATACCATATTTCAGCACACCGCCAATCTCGTGCAGTGCCTCGAACACAGTGACGTCGAATCCCTTCTTAGCCATGTCACCAGCAAAGCTCAGACCCGCAGGACCCGAGCCCACTACAGCCACCTTGATGCCGTTGGCAGGATCCTTCTCAGGGATGGATATGTTTCCGCTCTGGCGCTCATAGTCGGCAGCAAAGCGCTCCAGATAACCGATGGCTACGGCTGGCTTGTTCATCTTCAGGTGCACGCAACGGCTCTCGCACTGTTTCTCCTGTGGACATACACGTCCGCAGACAGCAGGCAGGGCAGAGGTGTTCTTCAGTACCTTGGCGGCAGCCAGGAACTGACCGCGCTCTATGTTCTTGACAAACGAAGGAATGTTGATGTTTACAGGGCATCCCTCCATACAGGAAGGTTTAGGACAGTCCAGACAGCGCTTGGCCTCGGTGAGAGCCATCTCCTTGGTAAGACCGATGTTCACCTCCTCAGTACGGGTAGTGGCACGGTATACGGGGTCGAGCTCAGGCATCTTCACACGCTCTATGGCTGTACGCTCCTTGGGTTTCATTGAGGCACGCAGTGCCTTGCGCCACTCAGCGTCACGGTTGGTCAGCTCTGCCACGCTCTCGTTGGTAGGCTCCACATCCATTGTCACGTCTGTGCTCTCTTTCTTCTTGGCTGCTTCCACAGTGGCGAGATGTTCCTCGAAGTGTTCCATCTCCTCGCGCTCCACATCCTTGAAGGTTCCCATGCGCTTGAACATCTCGTCCCAGTCTACCAGGGAACCGTCAAACTCAGGACCGTCGATGCACACAAACTTGGTCTTTCCACCGATGGTGAGTCGGCAGGCACCGCACATACCAGTTCCGTCCACCATGATGGTGTTGAGCGATACATCTGTAGGCAGGTTGTACTTCTGTGTCAGCAGACAGCAGAATTTCATCATGATAGGAGGACCGATGGCGAAAGCCTTGTCGATGTGTTCCTGCTGGATGAGTTTCTCCATTCCTACAGTTACCACACCCTTCTCGCCATAGCTGCCGTCGTCGGTCATGATGATCAGCTCGTCGCTTGATGCGCGTACCTCATCTTCCATGATGACAAGGTCCTTGCTTCGTCCGGCTATCACCGAGAGAACCCGGTTGCCGGCAGCTTTCAGGGCTTTGATGATAGGCAGCATAGGAGCCACGCCCACACCGCCTCCGGCGCAAAGCACTGTTCCGAAGTTCTCTATGTGTGTTGGGTTTCCTAATGGTCCCACGACGTCGTGGATTTCATCTCCCTCGTTCAGGTTGCAGAGCTTGGTGGAGGAGAGTCCCACTTTCTGTACTACCAGTGTGATGGTACCTTTCTCGATGTCGGCATCTGCGATGGTCAGTGGCATTCGCTCACTGTTGGCATCTACTCGGATGATGACAAAGTTACCAGCCTTGCGGCTTTTGGCGATCAGAGGTGCCTCTACGTCGAAACGATAAACCTTCTCGGAATATTGTATTTTTCTGATAATCTTGTTCATTCTGTTTCTTTGGTTTTTTTTAGTTGGTTTGGGTTATTATTTATGTTTTTGTATTCGACTGTTGAGCTTTATCAAGTTCTATCATCCCTTTACTTCTCTAATAATTTTCGAAAGGGACAACTCATTTTAAAAGCAAAAGGATAACGTTGGCAGCATTTCTGCAACCAATGTTATCCTCGTACTTCATATTGTTGGCCAGCAGCGTTGCCGGTCAGAGTGTCTGTGAAATATGACGAAACTTTTTATTCAAAGTTCTTGTCGTCGAGCATCTCGAATCCGCAGTATGGTACCAATACCTTTGGTACGCGGATGCCCTCAGAAGTCTGGTTGTTCTCCAGGATGGAGGCTACGATGCGTGGCAGAGCCAGAGCCGAACCGTTCAGGGTGTGGCAGAGCTCTATCTTCTTGTCGTCAGCATGGCGGTAACGGCAGTGCAGACGGTTGGCCTGATAGCTCTCGAAGTTGGAAACTGAAGAAACCTCCAACCATCGCTGCTGGGCGGCACTCCATGTCTCGAAGTCGTAGCAGATAGAAGAGGTGAAGCTCATATCGCCACCGCAGAGACGGAGGATGTGATAAGGCAACTCCAGCTTCTTGAGCAAGCCCTCTACGTGGTCGAGCATTTCCTTCAATGACTCGTAAGAGTGACCAGGCTTGTCGATGCGTACAATCTCTACCTTGTCAAACTGATGCAGACGGTTCAGACCACGAACATCCTTACCGTAGCTGCCAGCCTCGCGGCGGAAACAAGCAGAGTAAGCACAACGCTTGATAGGCAGATCCTTCTCGTCGAGGATCACATCGCGGAAGATGTTGGTGACAGGAACCTCAGCAGTAGGGATGAGGAACAGGTTGTCGAGGTTGGCATGATACATCTGACCTTCCTTGTCAGGCAGCTGACCAGTACCCAAACCCGAAGCCTCGTTGACAACGTAAGGTGGCTGTATTTCCAAGTATCCGCTCTTGCGTGCCTCGTCGAGGAAGAAAGCCTCCAAAGCGCGCTGGAAGCGGGCCATCTTGCCGATATATACAGGGAAGCCTGCACCGGTAATCTTCACACCCAGGTCGAAGTCTACCAGGTTGTACTTCTTCAGCAAGTCCCAGTGGCAGAGTGCGTCAGGACCCAGATTAGGTTTCTCGCCGCCTTCCTTTACCACTACGTTGTCTGCCGCGTCCTTACCCTCAGGCACCTCGTCGCAAGGTATGTTAGGGATTTCGAGCAGTTCATTGGTCATATCTTGCTGAGCCTTCTCCATGATTTCCTCTAAGGCTTTGCCGTCTGCTTTCAGATTGGCAACCTGTGCCTTGGCGGATTCAGCTTCCTCTTTCTTTCCTTCCTTCATCAGAGCACCAATCTGCTTGGCAAACTGGTTGGCCTGCTGCTTGTTGGTGTCCAGCTTCTGCTGGGCTTCACGACGGATCTTGTCGTACTCCAAAACTTTCTCTACGGCCTCGCGCGCATTAGGAAAATGCTTTTTCTCAAGACCTTTAATTACACGTTCAGTCTCTTCGCTGATAAGTTTAAGTGTAAGCATAAGATAACTATTTATAAATTGATTTACTATTTGAAGGCAAAATTACAAAAAATATTTCTTATAGCACAATAAAAGGAGAGAAAAAGTGAATGTTTGGGTGGAATTACACGTGTTTTTCGTTAAAAAAGCAGAAAGCCTGCTCTCGATAAGAGAACAGGCTTCATATGTTTGTTTGGAATAGTTTGTTTACTTTTTAATTAAGCGTCAGCTTTTTTAGTCTTCTCAGCGTAAACCTCTGGAGAGAGAACAGATACTGTGCTCTTGTCCTTGCGGCCCTTGTGGAAGTAAACGATACCGTCTGCCAAAGCATACAGTGTGTCGTCCTTACCCTGAGCTACGTTCTCACCTGGGAAGTGCTTGTTGCCACGCTGGCGAACGATGATGTTACCTGCGATGATTGACTGACCACCCCAGATCTTAACGCCTAATCTTTGTGAAGCTGATTCACGGCCGTTCTTAGAACTACCAACACCTTTCTTATGTGCCATTTTCTAATTCCTCCTAATTTTAAGCGATTACAGATTTGATTGATACCTCTGTGAACTGAGCACGGTGACCGTTCTTCTTGCGATAGTCCTTGCGGCGCTTCATCTTGAAGACGATGACCTTGTCACCCTTTACGAGTGGGTTCACTACTTCTACTACTACTTTCGCACCCTCTACTGTAGGTGCACCGACTGTCACTGCGCCGTCTTTGTCAACGAGCAGAACCTTGTCGAATTCAACAGTCTTGCCAGCTTCTACATCCTTGATGTGATGTACGAAGAGCTTCTTGCCCTCCTCTGCCTTGAACTGCTGACCGTTAATTTCTACGATTGCGTACATTTTTTATTTTATAAACGGGTTTTTCCGCGAGGCGTCTGGCTTCGTGCCAGCTCTTTTTCGAGCCCCAACGAACTTAACTTTTCTGTAATTATTGCCCTTTTCTGGGCTTTCGGGGTGCAAAATTACATAATATTTATCGAATAACAAATCTATCTGTGCCGAAATGCCTCACTTTTAAAAAGATTTAACGTATAGACGGAGATTTTCCTTGTTAAACCATTCTGTTGGCTTTAATTCCCAATGCCCGAAGGGAATTGAAAAACGCTGGCCGAAGGGTAAAGCAAAGGTTAAGGGCAGTTCGTTGCAGCAACACGCCCTGAAAGGGCAGAAGCTCTTAGCCCAGGGCATCGCCCTGGGTTATGATGTTCGCAAACTTGTCGCCCTGTAAGGGCAAAAGCTTTAAAAAATGCCATGAGTTTTAAAGCTTTTTCCCTTACAGGGCGTGTTGCTAAATGCTTTATACCCAGGGCGTTGCCCTGGGCTAAGAGCTTTTGCCCCTTCAGGGCGTGCTGCAATGGGCTTCTGGCATTCATTTCCATAAAAAAGCATTCACATTTTCTGAGAATCTATCCTTTTTCTACTGTTTTTTTCTCTCTCTCTTTCGCTTTCGTGTTTGCCTCATTCGCTCCCATGTTTGTCGCATTCGCTGTCATGTTTGTCGCATTCGCTGTCATGATTGTCGCATTCGCTCCCATGTTTGTCGCATTCGCTCCCACGTTTGTCGCATTCGCTTTCATGATTGTCGCATTCGCTCCCACTACGAAATTTGCGTGAGAACATCATAAAATACAGGAAAATCCTATAGAAAAAGCGTTCACTTTTTGGGCTTTTCTGTCACAAAGGGTTCACCGTTTTACGCATTTTGTGACGTTTTGGTGAAACAAATAAGCGCCACGCACTCTGAAAAACTGCCAATACGCGTTTGGCGCGAAACGAAAATCTGACAAAAAACCGCAAAATGTGCATAATTCATGAATAAACATAAAGAAAAACACAAAAACGATGTAAAAGAAAACGAAAAAACATGTGGGCAACATGCCCAAAACCTTGGAACGGAGGCCAAAAACAGGCTTTTTGGGCGGGCAAAATCGGGGGTGGGCAAAAATGGACACCCCTCTATTTTAGACAGTGGGGCATCTTTTGCAAACAAAGCGAAAAACAGAATTTATAACCCTTTTTGAACAGTTATTACTGCCAAAACTGCCGCCATGCCGGTTTATTTTAATATTTATATATACTCAACGCGAGAAAATAGTATAAAGTATTGATAATTAGGTGGAACGGGTGTATTTTGCCCGCAGTTTTGCCCGCAGTTTAGAGGAATGTTCCAAATTGCCCGGCATAACGGCAGTATTGGCAGAGGGTAAAAAACTTCCTTGAAAATGCGGATTTCTCTTAATTTCTTTCTCCGCTATGGATAGTGCATCCCATCCAGACTTTATTATCTTTAAGCAATGGGAAAACTTCTTTATAGGTAACGCAGTTTATATTTCCTATAATGATAAACTGTTTATCAGCCTCAACAATCCACGCAAGAAACTCTCTAAAAAGAGAGAAAGGTGGATTGGTTACGATAATATCAGCCTCGTCACTTAGCTTTTTAACCCTTAATTCCGCAACACTTTGATTTAACTTTATTTATAAGTTCCTGAGCAAC
>SAMEA3663124__coassemble_563_pt1 | contig 11788 bp, 10 predicted proteins | sample SAMEA3663124__metabat2_high_PE_028 | metagenome-assembled genome bin SAMEA3663124 (sample SAMEA3663124) | pig gut metagenome | biome: pig gut; feature: pig-associated habitat; material: faeces | place: Denmark | collected 2012
ATTTGCACCAATTCTACAAGGAGTAGAAGTACATATTTAGAATGAGCGTTTGACGTTATCTTAACATAGAATCTGGACAATTCTAACGACATAGATAACAGGTCAAGGTGCTCATGCTTTCATGTTGCATATATATACCCATATATATAACACATGGAGCATGGGCTATTGTCTGTTTATATGTCGCAAGCAGTCCAGAGCTTTATGTTAGTAAACACCAATAGTCCCCATGCTCCTTTCTTTATGTGTCAACCAATAAACAATTTACAGCAAAAGCCGTCTGGGGATTCAAGACTGAATCATTAATTTTAAACTTACAGATTTATGAAACAATTCAAATTTTTAGCAATGGCAATCTTTGCTATGGTTATGTCAATTGGATTCGTTGCTTGTAGCAGCGATGATGATGACAACAATGGTGGTGGTAGCATTACAAGTGGCAAGAAACTTGTACGCATCAGTTGTGAATATAAGAAGATAAACTTTAGTGGATATGAGACCATAAACTTTACTTATGGAGAAGATGGTAAACTCGCAAGAGCTTCAAAAAACGATAATGGAAATTCAATATGCTACATAGACCTAGACTGGTCAGGAAACACTATTACGCTTACAACTCATGAACGTTGGCATGAGAACCCTGATAAATGTACAATTACTCTTGATAATGGAAAAATCTCAAAAACTACAGATGGGAACGAAACATACAAGGCAATCTATTCGGGAAACTATCTTTCTAAAATTATCGGCGGCTGTCTCAACGAATACACATGGGAAAATGGTAATATTGTAAAAAACAAATATGTAGATAATGAAGGTGACCACTATTGCACTTGTACTTATTATACCGACATGCCTAATAAGCATTCAGTCTTTGATGTTGATGCACTATGTTTCGACGATGTGATTTTACCGGATCATGGTGATCTTCTTATTATGGCTCACCCAACCTTGCTAGGTCTCAGCAATAAGAACCTATTAAAGAGTTTTACTGATAATGACGGATATCAACGTTATACACGTTATTATACATACGAACTTGATAACGATGGCTATCCTATAAAGATAACCGAAACCGAGAAAGAGAATCAACATGATACTGGTAGCACAGATGTTTACACTTTAACTTGGGAATAGAATATAATTACAACATATCAAATACAAGCCAACTTCTTCTTTCATGTGGAGGTTGGCTTTATTTTCAGCTAATTATCCGTAAAAACAAAGATTTGATTACCCAAACTGTTGTTAAACCAAAGAAAAGTATTATCTTTGCAGCCATACACCAACATATATCAATATGACTGAATACAAGAGGCAAGACTTCACAACAGAACTTCGTGGAGTACTTCAAGAAGTGAAAGACCATATCGAGGGTAAGAAGCGACTACAATCCTTAGATAGTATTCTCGAAGAACTATAAGAATGCTGGAACAGTAAAATTCAGTGTAATGCAAGAGATTATCAAAGATATGGGGTTTCAATTTTAGGCTGGTAGAGCACAACACTTTTAATGTTGGGGGCATGGGTTCGAGCCCCATGCGAATCACATAACGAAAAGGACTTTACTTCGGTAAAGTCCTTTTTGTTTTATGACATCGTTTGTTTGATGTACGCTCTTATTTGATGATTCTGCCTGATTATCCTACGCGTTTAGCCGTCTTGCTTACTCATTTTTCCTGCATTTGGTCATCTTGCTTACTTGTAAAAAAGAAAGCTGGTACGTGCTCATGTTCTTATATAATAATTAGGTACGCGCACGTACGCGTACCTTTGTTATATAAATATTAACTATTTTTCTTTGACTTGACGCCGCTACCCTTGGTCAAGGTTAAGGTGGAGCATTGAAGTTTCTTGCTGCCATGGTCGAAAACAACAGCGGGATTCATGCGGCGGCCATGGAAGGAGATTTCGAAATGAAGATGTTCTGTCGTTGCCCTACCTGTACGGCCGGTAAGACCTATGACCTGACCAGCCTTCACCTTATCGCCGCGCTTGACAAAGTTTTTGGACTGATGGCTGTACAAGGTCTCGAAACCATAAGCATGCTTGATACGTATACAGTTGCCATAACCATAGAAAGGCCCCGAAGCCACTACAGTACCATCGAAAGCTGCTAAAATTTTATCGTTGGGACGAGTCTTGAGGTCTACACCAGAATGGCAGCGCCTGCCACCGTAAGGACTGATCACCTTGCTGCCTGGCAGTGGATAAGCCCAATGAGATGCAGAGATCTTCTCTAAATCCAACTTAAAAGTATTAGACTTCAGGAAGGGATCGGTCTCCTCTTCCGGATCGAGAGTAAACTCCCTGTCCTTTTTGTCAGAAGAAGACACCTTGCCTCCCACGACAGTCACACTGATACGGTTGCCCGTCTTGCGAAACTGCATGGTCTGATGACGCAGCCTGTGACTTTTCAACTCTATCACTGTCTCTGGATTGATGCGGGCTCCGTTTACCATAACAGAAAACTCACAAAACACGTCTGACCCCTTTCCTCCGACAATAGCTATGGTCTGTCCAGCCTCAACGCCCTGTCCCACCTTCACCAGGTTTTCGGCATTGAAAGCATAAACTGTCTCTAAACCGTTATCGTGACGGATCACAATAACATTACCATAATTTTCTGTCTTGCGGGAAAGGCGCACATAACCATCAAACATCGCCTTGACGGCATCGCCCTTCTTGGTTTCTATATGCAGGATGCTATTATTATTCTCCAACGTAGCCTTACCCACTGGAAGAGGAAAAGAATACTCCTTCTCCCGAAAGTTCTCAAAGTCTACATTGAAAGCATTGCTCCGTTCAAAAAGTCCTGGCGTGGCAATACTTATCTGTTGCTGTTCGGCAGCAGTAAACTGATTTTTGCCTGGCATGAAAGACGAAACGATGATGAAGCCACAGCATAATAAGGCCGCAACCATCGTTGCCGCATAAATATGGCTAAGTTTGTTGATTAGGTTCTTGTACATGACTGTTTTATAGAAATTAGAAAAGTATGATTCCGGTGAAGATTCTTCCAGACTGAATGCCCAACCTACGGGCAGAGAAGAAATCATCGCTGTGCTGATAGGTGCAAATACCTGACTGATGGATATGGACAGCAGGAATGCCCGACTCTTGTAATAAAAGTGAATTGCAAAGAGGTAAATCGATGTGCCACTTCATGGGCTGATCCACATTTCCCTCTTTCTTCATGTTAGGACGCTGGTCGGCAATAGCAGGCATATCAAAACCGCCCTGCACGAACTCCTCATAAACCTCATCGCCTACCTCAAAAGCTTCTTTGGATATACCTGGACCAATGACAGCCTTCAATTCTGAGGGACGTGTGTGAAAAGAGGTGCACATCATCTCAATGGTTTTCTGCACTATACGCTGTACGGTGCCTCGCCATCCGGCATGAATAGCAGCCATGGCATGATGAACCTCATCATAAAGAAGCACAGGAATGCAGTCGGCAGTTGAAACACCTATGCACACACCCCGCAGGTCGGTAATCAGCGCATCGACTCCTTCGAGAATCATCTTGCGGACAGGCTCAGGTTTAGAGAAAAACTCCCCGTCAACCCTTCGCACTTCTATGCCATGCACCTGATGAGGCATGACGATATGGTCGGCAGATACACCCAAGCGTTCTGCCAAAAGGCGACGGTTCTCCCAAATATGTTCGGAAGAATCGCCACAATACTCATTGATATTGAATTCGCTATAGTTGCCCAAGCTCACTCCGCCTTTTCGCATGGTAGAGAAAGCCAGGACTCCTTCAGCAACAGTATATTCTTTCAGCATCTGCAGAGAATTTTTACTCGTATTCAAAGTCTTCGAGGTCGTCGACATCCTCAATCTCCGACTCATCGATATACTCTACAATATCCTCGCCTTCGGCAGCCAACTCCTGCTGGAACCGGCTCATATCCTTATCACGATGCACGAGAGTGTCTTCAGAGGTAATCTCCTGGAGCTTGTTACTCTCCGAATTGAGTTCACGCCAAAGCACATCCTTCAACTCCTGGATACCCTGTCCGGTAACCGAGGATATGAAGACTACCGGCAAATCGTCAGGCAGGTTTTCCTTCAGCATCTCTATCAACTCCTCATCGAGCAGATCGCATTTGGTAACAGCCAGCACGCGATGTTTGTCAAGCATCTCTGGATTGAAGTTTCTCAACTCGCCAAGAAGCACTTCGTATTCCTTCTTGATATCATCGGTATCACCTGGCACCATGAAGAGCAAGAGTGAGTTGCGCTCTATGTGGCGCAGAAATCGCAATCCCAGGCCTTTACCCTCGCTGGCACCCTCGATGATACCAGGAATGTCGGCCATCACAAAAGACTGATGGTCGCGATAATCGACAATTCCCAAAGAGGGCTCAAGGGTGGTAAACGGATAGTTGGCTATCTTGGGACGGGCACTGGAGACCGAAGACAGCAGGGTGGACTTGCCCGCATTGGGGAATCCCACCAATCCGACATCAGCCAGGAGTTTCAGCTCCATGATAATAGTCATCTCCTGCATAGGCTCGCCTGGCTGTGCATAACGGGGAGCCTGGTTGGTAGAAGTGCGGAACTGGAAGTTTCCCAATCCTCCACGACCACCTTTCAGCAGCAACACCTCTTGTCCATCGTATGTAACGTCGCACACGTACTTTCCTGTTTCGGCGTTATATACCACGGTTCCACAAGGCACATCAATATAGATGTCCTTGCCATCGGTTCCATGACACTTGTCTCGTCCACCATTGCCTCCATGTTCGGCAAAGAAGTGACGCTGGTACTTTAAGTGCAATAAAGTCCAGTAATTATGATTTCCACGCAGATAAATGCTTCCTCCGCGTCCGCCGTCACCACCGTCAGGACCACCATTGGGTTGGTACTTTACGTGGCGCAGGTGCATGGAGCCCTTGCCACCCTTACCAGAGCGGCAGTTTATCTTTACGTAGTCTACGAAATTGGAATCAGCCATTTATTTGATGTTTAATAGAACTTTCAACGCGTTTAGAAGTTATAAAATGCAAAGAAGTTGTCACCCCCTTCGGTCGTTAGAAATTATAGCCAAAGTCTTTTGGGAATGCACATTTTAAAAGGAAAACTTGCGGCTTTAACTTCTCTTACTTCTTTCACATCTTAAACTTCCCTGTTTGAGAAAGTTGAGTTGTTAAATATTTGGTGTTTATGTTCAATATCCGCCCTTTCTTCATCAGTTTGACGGAAAGGAAGCAATGTGTAATGCCTGATCTTTATTAGACAGCCCCAGAAGCGCAAGCCCAACAAAACATTAAACATTACACATTTTAAACATGATTAGATGTTGTCGATAACCTGGCAAACACGAGCGAAAATCTCGTCTACAGTACCCAAGCCCTCGATGTGGTGATGGATACCTTCCTTCTCATACCAGTCGATGAGTGGAGAAGTCTGTGTGTGGTAAACATTCAAACGCTTCTTGATAGTTTCCTCATTGTCGTCAGAACGACCACTCTCCTTACCACGGTTGATAAGACGTGCCATCAACTCATCCTCAGGAACAGAAAGTTCAATCATGGCAGCCACCTTATGACCACGCTCTGCCAACATTTTCTTCAAAGCCTCAGCTTGTGGAATAGTACGTGGGAAACCATCAAAGATGACACCCTTGTGCTCCTTACCGAAGCTGTCGTACACACTTGCCAGGATATCAATCATCAATTCATCAGGAATCAACTGACCATTGTCGATGAAGCCCTTGGCAGTCTTGCCGAGTTCTGTACCGTTTTTGATTTCGCTACGAAGTACATCACCTGTTGAGATATGACCCAATCCGTACTTCTCAATCAGCTTGTCGCTCTGAGTGCCTTTACCTGCACCTGGCGCACCGAAAATTACAATATTCTTCATTACTATTTTATGTTGTTGAAATAATTATCCTTAAACTAATCTTCTACTATCGTATAGATGTCGCGCAGGTTACGACCCTGCTGGTCGTAGTCAAGTCCATAGCCTACAATAAAATCATTAGGAATTTCCATCACCGCATACTTGATATCGAGAGGCACACGAAGATTGCCTGGCTTCACAAGCAAAGAGCAGACATTGATCGAAGCAGGATTCTTCTCCTTCAGACTGTCGATCATCTTCTGCATGGTGAATCCGGTATCTACGATATCTTCAACGATGATGATATGACGGCCCTCCACTTCCTGATTGATTCCCAACAGTTGTTTCAGATTGCCCGTGGAACTGGTACCCTCGTAAGAAGCATACTTCACAAAGGATATCTCGCTGGGGATTGTCACCATACGCATCAGATCGGCAGCAAACATAAATGCACCATTCAACACAGCCAAAAACAAAGGATTCTTACCATCCATGTCCTGGTTAATACGGTCGGCAACAACTTGCACTTTCTTCAAAATTTCCTCTTCTGGAATAGAGGTTTTAAAAGTCTTGTCCTTGATTCTAACTATACTCATAGTTCCAAAAATAATATTTTCTGCAAAATTACTAAAAAAATACGGAATATCTTATAGTTATCGAGCATTTTTTCGTATTTTTGCAGAAGTATGAAGATTTTTACGAGTACTCAGATACATGAGCTGGATAAATATACCATCGACCATGAGCCTGTCTCCTCTATCAATCTGATGGAGAGAGCTGCCAAGGCCATCACACACTGCATAGAAGCAGAATGGTCGAACAGGACACCTATTGTGGTCTTCGCCGGACCAGGAAACAATGGAGGTGATGCACTTGCCGTGGCCAGACTGCTGGCTGACGACGGCTATCAAGTTTCCGCATTCTTATTCAACATTCACAACAAACTCTCCAACGACTGCGCCCTGAACAAGAAGCGTCTCATTGAGAGTAAACGCATCAAACAATTTACAGAAGTCTCGGTCAACTTCGAGCCTCCCACGCTGACACCAGACACCGTGGTCGTGGACGGACTCTTTGGCAGCGGACTGAACAAGCCGCTTACCGGAGGTTTTGCCGCCATGGTGAAATACCTGAACTCATCACCAGCCAAAGTGGTCAGCATCGACATTCCGTCGGGACTGATATGCGAGGACAACACCTACAACATATCAGCCAATATTCTGAAAGCCGACCTCACGCTGACACTGCAACAAAAGAAGTTGTCGATGCTGATGGCGGACAACCAGAAATATTTGGGAAGGCTCAAGGTGCTGGACATCCGCCTGTCTCCCGAATACATACAAAACACCGACTGCAGGTATCGCATCCTGGAGGAAAACGACATACGGGGCATCATGCAACCCCGTGACGACTTTGCTCATAAAGGAAGCATGGGGCACGCACTCCTCATAGCCGGCTCTTACGGAATGGCGGGAGCTTCTATCCTTGCCACCAAAGCCTGCCTGAGAGCAGGAGCAGGAAAAGTCACCGTGCATTCACCCAAGCGCAATTACGACATCATGCAGATAAGTGTGCCTGAGGCCATACAGCAGATGGACCCTGAAGAAACCCTGTTCAGTCATCCTGTAGATACCGAACCTTATCATGCGCTCGGAATAGGTCCGGGGTTAGGCAGCAACGAGACAACAGCCATCGCCCTGATAGCACAGATCAGACGAAGCACCTGCCCCTTGGTCATCGATGCCGATGCCATCAACATCCTTTCAAGTCACCGGGCATGGATGCAACAGTTGCCCAAGGACATCATCCTCACTCCCCATCCTAAGGAGCTCGACCGTCTGGCGGGCACCACAAGTTCCTGCTGCTACGAAAGACTAATGAAGGCAAGCGAACTGGCAGAAAGGCTGCAGGCTTACATTCTGCTGAAAGGACATTATTCTGCCCTGTGCCTGCCCAACGGACACATAGACTTCAACTCCACTGGCAACAGCGGCATGGCGACAGCAGGAAGCGGAGATGTGCTGACCGGAATCATCACTGCCCTGCTGGCACGAGGTTACGACGCACCTTCTGCCTGCAGGATAGGAATGTACCTGCACGGACTGGCCGGCGACTTGGCTGCCAAAGACTTAGGAAAGGAAAGTCTCATTGCCGGCGACATCATCAATTATCTGCCCAAAGCTTTCCTGAGAATGGAAGACTGAGGAGAAAAATTAGTTTTTTTGAACATATTAGAGAAATAAATGAACATTTTTGTTGTTCATTTATTTTTTTTTAGTATATTTGCCATATGAAGGGGGAAATTATAACCTAATCACCAATTTATAAACTACACAAAGTATGTTAAATCACAATCTAAAACACCATCTGTTACCATCAGCATTGTTGGTGGCAGGTTTCCTGACCTTAACAGGATGCACGAACAACGACTATGACCTAAACAACGTTGACGCTACTATGGGATTCGGAAGTGAGTCTTTGGTTATTCCCAACAGTTCAACCAAAGACATTCAGCTGAAAGATGTTCTCGACCTCAAGGAAGGCGGTTGCGTAGTGACAGATGCTGCAGGCAACTACCTGTTCCAGCTGACTGGAGGAGATGTAGAGGCTGCCTATCCAAACATTTCGCCTATCATCCTCGACGTTACCAACGTGTTCGATGGCGATATTTCACTGAGCAACGCAGCTTCTACGGGTGCCAAAGCAAGACGCGCTCCCGGCAGCAGCCTCCATATTGCTTCACCCAAGGTCATGATGTTCGAATATCATGGCAACGATAATGCTGTAAAAAGTCTTAATGAGGCAGAGATTGACGATACCGAAATCAGTATCAGACTCGACTTCAGCAACATCTCGACAGCTGTTTCCAACATTGAGTCGGCTACACTCACCTTGCCTGCATACCTCAGCATCAGTCATCTGGAGATAAAAAACGGCAACGGAGTTCCCACACACAATGGTTCGAAAGTTACCATCACAGACATCTCTACCGCACGTCCCCTTGAGCTGAGCCTCAAGACACAGAAACTGGACTTCACCAATCATAACGACCACGGAAGCCTCAGCATCAACAACGGAGCGATAGACCTGACGGGATACTTCAGCATAGCAATGCAATGCAATGTAACAGGTGCAATGCCCGACAATCCTACTATCAAGGCCAAAATAGGCGTAGCCGACAGAACCATCACGATGAATAGTGCCACAGGTATCTTCGACCCGAAGATCAATCTGAATTCCTTGGGAGAAGTTGACGTGACAGGTCTTCCCGACTTCCTGGATGACGACGACGTTGTGGCCGATCTCGACAATCCTCAGATTTTGCTGACCGTAAACAACGACATGGATGTGGCTGCTACTGTTAGTGCAACAGCCATCTCGACAAAGGAAGGCAGAGAACTGGCACGCGTCACTCTGCCGGAGATGAGTGTAGCGAAGAACGGACTGAGCAAGATCTGCATCTGCCGACAGAAGACAAGCGAGCTGACCCAGCAGTACGGCGAAGCCAACGTGTATGCCGTGAGCAACCTGTCGACACTCATTAACCGCATACCCGACCACATCAAAATCGTAGACGTAAATGCTCATGCTAAGCCAGAGATGGCTACCATAGTATTTGGAGAAAAATACCAGGTGAAGCCGAGTTATGAGGTCAATGCCCCATTGGCTTTTGGCGAAAAGGCAAATATCGTTTACGAAGACTCTTTTACAGGATGGAACGACGATATCGACAAACTCGACCTGGCCGAGGGAACCTACATCGAGGTGACAGCCAACGTAGAGAACAAGGTTCCAGCCTACCTCACCGTAAAAGCATATCCAGTAGACGCACAGGGCAACAAGATAGAAGACAAACTGCTCATCGAGATTCCCGACGAGGTGGCTGCATCGACAGACGGAACAACAGCCGTAACAACACCTATCACCATGAAAATTACACCCAAGGTAAAGAACTCGCTCAAGCAGTTGGACGGACTCGTATTCCGACTGGAAGGCTCCGCCAAGTCAGCCAATGGCAACAAGGTGACGGGCATCAGCCTCAACGAGAGAGAGCATACCCTGAAACTGAACGACATCAAGGTGAAGATTGTCGGAAAGATTATCGGCGACTTCAACTAATGAGAATGTCAGACCAAACATACCTATTTTATATATAATAAACTCAACTTTCGCAAATGGTGAAGTTAAAGAAGTTAAAGAAGTTAGAGAAGTTAAAGCCATATGCTTTACAGCTAAATATTCAACCCCAAAGGCTGTTGGCTATAACTTCTAACGACCGAAGGGAGTGATAACTTCTTTAACTTCTATAACTTCTGAACTTGCGAAAGTTCAATAATAAATAAGAAAGCCCTATGAAATTACAACATATCAAGAAACAATTGCTCACAGTGGCACTGACTACTGTTGCAATGGGTGCCATGGCACAGAGCCTCAACTCGGCATATTACACTGAAGACTATAAGTTCCGTCACGATCTGAACCCTGCCTATGGAAACGACCAAAACTACATATCCATTCCAGCTCTGGGCAATGTGAGTGTAAATACACATGGTAACTTCGGATACCAGGATGTGGTGATGAACAATCCTATGTATGGCGTGGAAAACGGAGCCAAGAAAATGACCACCTTCATGAACCCCTACATCTCAACAAGTGATGCTCTCGACGGATTCAGTACAGGCAACAACCGCATCACGGGTGACGTGAACATAGCCCTGCTGTCGGCTGGCTTCAAGGGCTTCGGCGGATACAACACCATCGAAGTCAACGCCAAGACCTCTTTCGGCATCGCCCTGCCCTACGAGCTCTTTGAGTTTGCCAAGAACACAGGCAACAACTCTTATGACATCGGCGACATCAGAGCACACGCCATGTCGTATGGCGAACTGGCTTTGGGTCACTCCCGCCAGATCAACAAGAAACTGCGACTCGGTGCCAAACTGAAATTCCTCTTCGGTATTGCCCGTGCTGACGTAGAGATGAATGGCGTAAAGGCAGACCTGACAGCCAACGACAAATGGCTGATAAGCGCAAAGGCCAAGGCCAACATGTCGATGAAGGGATTCTGCTACAAGCAGGAAACCAAGGAATACAACGACCCATCAAAGGGAGAATATGAATATGTGAACGATGTGGACGTAGACGGCGCCGGACTGAGCGGCTTTGGTATGGCGATAGACCTCGGTGGAGAATATAAAATCAACGACAGCTGGACAGTGAACGCCTCGGTTCTCGACTTGGGCTTCATGCACTGGAGCAACAACATGCAGGCTGCCAACCGACAGGACACATTCGTCTTTGGCGGTTTCACCGACATGGATGTGAAACAAGGCAATGGAAACGAAGTCTTCGATGACAAGGCTGATAAATATGGAGACCAGCTGGCCGATTTTGCCAACCTTACCGACGAGGGTGACCAGGGCAGCAGAACAACAGGCATAGGTGCCACCATCAACGTGGGTGCAAGCTACAAGCTTCCATGCTACAAGAAAATGACCTTCGGCTTACTGAGCTCTACACGCATCAAGGGTGCCTACTCATGGACAGAAGGCAGACTGAGTGCCAACTGGGCTCCTCTGAAATGGCTTGACGGTGGTGTCAACTTTGCTGTCAACAGCTTCACAGCCAGCATGGGCTGGGTGCTCAACATCCATCCTAAGGGATATAATTTATTCATCGGCATGGACCACTTGCTGGGCAAGATGAGTAAGGAATGCATCCCACTGAGCTCGAACGCCAGTGTGGCTGTCGGTATGAACATCACTTGGTAATCAGCCAACGAACCTATGCTCATTTTTCAAGTCATTTAGGGACAAAAAAAGAAGAGCGGAAATCCTTTCGGACTTCCGCTCTTTTTATGTCTTAGCGACCTACGATGATTAGTCGAGGTTAGCCAACTTGTTGTCAGAATGAAGAACATCCTTGATCTTGT
>SAMEA3663124__coassemble_624_pt1 | contig 11131 bp, 11 predicted proteins | sample SAMEA3663124__metabat2_high_PE_028 | metagenome-assembled genome bin SAMEA3663124 (sample SAMEA3663124) | pig gut metagenome | biome: pig gut; feature: pig-associated habitat; material: faeces | place: Denmark | collected 2012
TAGGGAGCGATAACTCCTTAACTCCTTTAACTTCTGAGCTTGCGAAACTTGAATAACTTCTTTAACTTCCATAACTTCTGAACTTGCTAAAGTTCAATAATAAATAATGTACGCGCGCGTAGAAGCATGGAAAAACTTGTGTTTTAGCTTGAAAATGTAAGTAGACTGGGTGGTTTCTCCATGGTGTGAATAATCGGTGTGAAAGTCTTAATGTTATTTTTCAATCGTACAAAAAGAAGAAAAAATGTGCTTTTTTTCCAGTTTTCGCGTGACAAATGTAAAATATTATAGGAAAAGTTTGGTAGTTAAGTTTTTTTTTTATTACTTTGCACTCGATTTCAAAAATGTGCAATGTGTTGCGCAATAATAAAGATTTCAATAACATTTTTAATAAATTAATTTTTAGAGAGACATGAAAAAGTTAGGTTTATTGTTTGCTGCCGCTGCAATGGCAGTTTCAGTAAATGCTCAGACAGTTACTGAGAGCAAGACATTTGACAACTTCTACATCGGCATCAACGGCGGTGCTCAGGTAAAGACTACTGGCGAGAGCTGGATGAACAACCTGAACTCAAACGCTGGCCTTCGTATCGGTCGCTGGTTCACTCCAGTATTCGGTTTGGCTGCTGAGGGTAATGTTTACTTCAACGATCACTGCAAGCACTTCATGCCACAGTCTAAGACTGTAGCTCGCTACATGAACGTAGGTTTGATTGGTACTGTAAACTTGAGCAACTGGTTTGCTGGTTACAAGGGTGAGCCACGTTTGTTCGAGGTTGTTCCTGTATTCGGCTTCGGTTGGGGTCACACATTCGGTACTGTAGAATACTTAGGTGAGGCTTGGGATGGTAAGGAGTTCAACGCTCTTACTTCTAAGGCTGGTATCGACTTCACATTCAATCTGGGCAAGGCTAAGGCATGGCAGGTATATGTTGAGCCTTCTATGAACTGGTCTTTGAACGGCAATGGCTATGAGGGTGTTGCTTACGACATCAACAAGTCTGCATTCCAGTTGAACGCTGGTATCGTTTACAAGTTCAAGAACTCTAACGGTTCTCACAACTTCACAATCGCTCAGCTCCGCGACCAGAACGAGATCGATGGTTTGAACAGCCAGATCAACAGCCTTCGTAGTGACTTGAACGACAAGGACGCTCAGCTTTCTGCTAAGGACAAGCAGATCAAGGATCTTCAGAATGCTCTCGACGAGTGCAACAAGAAGCCTAAGTATGTGAAGCCAGCTACTGCTACAAACTTGCAGCCAACTGTATTGTTCCGTCAGGGCAAGGCTGTTGTAGACAAGAGCCAGATGCCTAACATCGAGTTGATCGCTCAGTATATGAAGAATCACCCAGAGGCTAAGGTTGAGATCAAGGGTTACGCTTCTCCAGAGGGTAACAAGGACTTCAACCAGGCTCTTTCTCAGAAGCGTGCTGACGCTGTTAAGAACGTACTCGTTAAGAAGTACAAGATCGCTGCTGATCGTTTGACTACTAAGGGTATGGGCGCAACAGACAAGCTCTTCAAGCAGGTTGAGTTCAACCGTGTATCTACTTTCAACGACAACGCTGCTGCTGAGTAATTGAAAGCAATACGCTAAAAACGATATTGAATAATATCAAAATAGGGAATCCCTAAGGCTTCGGTCTTAGGGATTTTTTTTTGTTTATAGTAACTGATTGATAAGTAAATGTAGCAAATGCCTTATAGATTGTAAGTATTATAGGTTGTTTTTGTAACAAAATACGCGTATTTGTGAAAGTTTATACGAAATTTGTTGGCTATTACATAAAAACTCAGTATCTTTGTAGGCAAAATAAACGAAGATACAAAAATGATGAAACATCCATTAAGAAGTAGTGTCTGTACTGAAGGCAGAAGAATGGCAGGTGCCCGTGCACTCTGGGTAGCTGCTGGTATGAAACATGAGCAGTTTGGCAAACCTATTATTGCCATTGTGAACAGCTTTACACAGTTTGTGCCAGGTCATACTCATCTTCATGAAATCGGTCAGATAGTCAAGAAGGAAATAGAAGCAATGGGTTGCTATGCAGCCGAATTCAATACGATAGCCGTAGACGACGGTATTGCAATGGGTCACGATGGTATGTTGTATTCACTTCCAAGCCGTGATATCATCGCCGATTCTGTGGAGTATATGGTAAATGCACATAAGGCTGATGCCATGATTTGCATCTCCAATTGTGACAAGGTGACTCCGGGTATGCTGATGGCTTCTATGCGTCTGAACATCCCTACTGTATTCTGTTCGGGTGGCCCTATGGAGGCAGGACGATGGAAAGGCGAGAATGCCGACCTGATCACTGCAATGATCAAGGGTGCTGACACCAGTGTCTCTGATGAGGAGATGACTCAGATAGAGCAGTGTGCATGTCCTGGATGCGGTAGTTGCTCGGGTATGTTTACTGCCAATTCCATGAACTCACTTACTGAGGCTATCGGTCTGAGCCTTCCTGGCAATGGTACCATCCTGGCTACTCACAAGAACCGCATTCAGCTCTTCAAGGATGCAGCACGTCAGGTGGTTAAGAATGCTTATGCTTATTATCAGGATGGCGACGAGAGTGTATTGCCACGCAATATCGCTACCCGTGATGCATTCCTCAATGCCATGACTTTGGATATTGCCATGGGCGGAAGTACCAATACCGTGCTTCACCTGTTGGCTGTGGCTCAGGAGGCTGGTGCCGACTTCAAGATGGAGGACATCGATCAGTTGAGCCGCAAGGTGCCTTGTCTCTGCAAGTTGAGTCCTAACACTCAGAAGTACAGTGTGCAGGAGTGCAACCGTGCAGGAGGAATCATGGGTATATTGAATGAGCTCAACAAGGGAGGACTTATCAACGGCTCTGTAATGCGAGTTGATGGTCATACTCTTGACGAACAGATGAAGAAATATGATATCACCACAGGTCAACTCGACCCAGAGGCCGACAGAATCTATCATTCTGCACCTGGTCGTAAGTTCTCTACCCAGATGGGTAGTCAGGATGCTCAATGGGAGAGCCTGGATACCGACCGTGAGAATGGTTGTATTCGCGATTTGGAGCATGCTTATACCAAGGATGGTGGTCTTGCTGTGCTGTTTGGCAATATTGCCCAGAACGGTTGTGTGGTAAAGACTGCCGGTGTAGACCCTGTGCTTTGGCATTTCGAGGGTCCTGCCGTATGCTTCGATTCTCAGGAGGATGCCTGCGAGGGAATCTTGGATGGCAAGGTGAACTCGGGCGACTGTGTCGTTATTACCCACGAAGGTCCTAAGGGTGGTCCTGGTATGCAGGAGATGCTTTATCCTACCTCTTATATCAAGAGCCGCCATCTTGGCAAGGAGTGTGCGCTCATTACCGATGGTCGTTTCTCGGGTGGTACGTCAGGTCTTAGCATCGGTCATATCTCACCAGAGGCTGCAGCAGGTGGTAACATCGGCAAGATAAAGGATGGCGATATTATCGTGATCGATATTCCTAACCGCAGCATCAATGTGAAGTTGAGTGATGAGGAACTCAATGCCCGTCCACAGCAGCCATTGAAGCGCAACCGTGTGGTAAGCAAGGCTTTGCGTGCCTATGCACAGAGTGTAAGCTCTGCCGACAAGGGTGGTGTGAGAATCATAGATTAGTAGTATCTTTAGAAATTTAAGAGAATTCGGAGGAAAGTTAAGTGAGTTCCCACTTAACTTCCCTCATCATATAAAAACAATAAGTATAAATGGCAAAAGAAGTAATTTCAGGAGCAGAAGCATTGATGCGCTCATTGCAGGCAGAAGGGGTGACAACCATCTTCGGCTATCCGGGTGGAAGCATCATGCCAGTGTTTGATGCACTGTATGGTTACACGAGAGGAGAAAATAAGGTGTTTGATCACATCTTGGTACGTCACGAGCAGGCTGCTGCTCATGCTGCACAGGGGTATGCCCGAGTCAGCGGTGAGGTGGGAGTGACTCTTGTGACAAGTGGTCCTGGTGCAACCAATACGCTGACTGGTATTGCTGATGCCATGATGGACTCAACCCCTATTGTGGTTATTGCTGGTCAGGTGGGTGTTGGTGCCTTAGGTACTGATGCTTTCCAGGAAGTAGACCTGGTGGGTGTTACCCAGCCAATCTCCAAATGGGCTTATCAGATCAGACGTCCTGAGGATGTGGCATGGGCTGTAAGCCGTGCTTTCTATATCGCCCGTAGCGGTCGCCCGGGTCCTGTCGTACTCGACTTCACCAAGAATGCCCAGGTGGCTTCTTGCGAATGGGAACCGGTGAAGTGTGAGAAGGTGACATCCTATAATCCTTATCCTAAGATTGACGAGCAGGCTGTGGCTGAGGCTGCCGAACTCATCAACAAGGCAAAGAAACCTTTTGCCTTGGTGGGTCATGGCGTGGAACTTGGTGGTGCCCACAATGAACTGTTGGAGTTCTTGGAGAAAGCCGATATCCCTGCAGGACGTACGCTTCTCGGACTCTCAGCTCTGCCCAGCAATCATCCTCTCAATATGGGTATGCTCGGTATGCATGGCTCTTATGCCACCAACATGAAGACGCAGGAGTGTGATGTGCTGATAGCCATCGGTATGCGATTCAGCGACCGTATCACGGGTGTTCCTTCCAAGTATGCTCCTCAGGCTAAGGTGATTCATCTCGATATTGACAAGGCCGAGATAGACAAGGTGATAAAGACGGATGTCGCTGTCATCGGTGACTGCAAACAGTCGTTGCCAGCCATCACACGTCTGCTGAACAAGAATGTACACCGTGAATGGCGCGACTCTTTCGATGTGTATCGCCAGCAGGAGCAGGAGAAAGTTATCGAGAAAGACATTCATCCTAAGGAAGGTCCACTGTTGATGGGTGAGGTGACCAATGTGGTGACCGAGGCTACTCACAACGAGGCTGTGCTCGTGAATGATGTCGGTCAGAATCAGATGATCAGCAGCCGTTATTTTAAGTTCACCAAGAAATTGTCTATCGTCACCAGTGGTGGCTTCGGAACCATGGGCTTCGGTTTGCCTGCAGCCATCGGTGCTACTTTCGGTGCTCCCGACAGAACAATCTGCTGCTTCTTCGGTGATGGCGGTTTCCAGATGAACATCCAGGAACTGGGTACTATCATGGAACAGCAGGCTCCTGTGAAGATGATTCTGCTGAACAACAACTACTTGGGCAATGTGCGTCAGTGGCAAGACCTGATGTTCGAGGGTCGCCGTTCGTTCACCCACATGTTGAATCCACGTTATGCAGAGGTGGCTCATGCCTATGGCATTCCTTACGATGTGGTCATCGACCGCAAGGACTTGAGGGCAAAGGTAGAGAAGATGATTGCCACCAAGGGTCCTTATCTCTTGGAGTGCGCCATCAAGGAGGACGAGGACATCGTGCCTATGACTCTGCCAGGCAAGAGCGTGGACGAGATGCAGCTCGAGTTGAACTATTAAGAGTGGAACAGGAAGAGTGAGGAATCGACCCCTTGTGAAAGAGGGGTGAAGTATCAACTTCTTTGAACGATAAGATTATGGAGAATAACAACGAAAAGAAATTATATACACTGCTTGTTTATTCTGAGAACATTGCCGGTATTCTGAATCAGATTACAGCCGTGTTTACTCGCAGACAGGTGAATATCGAGAGTTTGAATGTATCTGCCAGCAGTATCAAGAACATTCACAAGTACACCATTACGGTGTGGAGTGACGAGGAGCAGATAGAGAAAATCAACAAGGCGATAGAGAAAAAGATCGATGTGGTGAAGAGTGACTATTACACCGATGACCAGATTTTTATCCACGAGGTGGCTCTCTTCAAGATTTCCACACCCGTCTTGCTGGAAAATCCTGAGGTGTCGCGTACCATCCGCAAGCACGATGCACGCATGATGGAGGTAAATCCTACTTACAGCACGGTGCTCCTTGCAGGACTGACAGAAGACATCGCCGACTTGTTCCATCAGCTCAACAGCTTTGACTGCCTCTTGCAGTATACTCGCTCTGGACGCATTGCTGTGACAAGAAGTTATGATGAGCCTGTATCCGATTATCTTAAAAAAGGCGAAGAGGAGTAACTTCATAGAGTGATGAAAATAGTATAAAATATGAATTATAAGAGTCGTGTTTCTATGGTCTTCTGACTATGGAAATGCGACTTTTATATAATAAAACTCAACTTTCGCAAATGGGGAAGTTAAAGAATTTAAAGAAGTTAGAGAAGTTAAAGCCATATGCTTTATAGATATATATTCAATTCAAAAGGCTATTGGCTATAACTTCTAACGACCGGAGGGAGTGATAACTTCTTTAACTTCTATAACTTCCGTACATATGAAACTTCTGTAATAAAACAAGTACGAGATATGGAATTATTAAGTAAAGTAGGAAGATATGAGTTCCTTTCGGAACCTTTTCATTGTGACTATTCCAGTCACTTGTTTATGGGGCATTTGGGCAATCATCTGTTGAATGCTGCCGATTTTCATAGCAACGACAGGGGATATGGTATGAACTATCTCATGCCTCGCCATCGCACATGGGTATTGAGCCGTCTTGCCATTGAGATGACAGAGATGCCCAAGTCGTATGACAAGTTCGCAGTGGAGACATGGGTGGAGAATGCCATGAAGTATTTTACAGCGCGCGACTTCAAGATCTGCGCCGCATCACCGGCAGGTGAGGAGGAGAAAGTATATGGTTACGGCAAGAGTGTGTGGGCTATGATAGACACGCAGAGCCGCCAGCCTGTTGACATCTTCTCGATCAACGATGGCTTGATATCTCAGTATATCGAGACAGAAAAGGAATGCCCCATTGCTGCCAGCTCGAGGGTGAAGATGTCGGCAGATGCCCAACTTGTCAGAACCATTGACACCTATTATCATGATGTGGACGTCAATGGACATATCAATTCGGTGAAATATATCGAGCACATCCTCGATTTGTTTGATTTGGATTACTATAAGGCCCATTTCCTGCAAAGATTCGAAATTGCTTATGTGGCAGAGAGCCATCAAGGCGATAAGTTGAACTTCTATATGGAGGAAGTAGGAGAGAATGAATATTGCATAAAAGTAACAAAAAGCATGCAAAATTCTGAAAAAGATATAGAAGTTGTAAGAAGTAAAGCGAAATTTATAAAAAAATGAAAGAAAAATTTGCTTGTTTCATAATGATTTATTACCTTTGCAACCGAATTAATAAAAGGAATAAACCCATAGCCGCTTTCTTGGATAGGGAGTGGACGGATCAAAAGACTTTCTTTGAATAAGTAGGGCTCGCATCCGTATGGATAAGTAAAACCCGCGGCTTCACAACAGTAGTCGCACAAAAAAATTTTATTATGGCAGAAATGAATTTCGGTGGCGTAATTGAAACAGTAGTCACCAGTCATGAATTTTCATTGGAGAAAGCACGTGAAGTATTGAAAAATGAAACTATCGCCGTTATCGGTTATGGTATTCAGGGTCCTGGTCAGGCATGCAACCTTCGTGACAATGGCTTCAACGTAATCGTTGGTCAGCGTGAGGGTAAGACTTATGAGAAGTGTCTGAAGGACGGATGGGTTCCTGGTAAGACTTTGTTCTCTATCGAGGAGGCTGTTCAGAAGGGTACTATCATCTGTATGTTGCTTTCTGATGCCGGCCAGATTGCTGTTTGGCCAAAGATTAAGCAGTATCTTACAGCAGGTAAGACTTTGTATTATTCACATGGTTTCGCTATCAACTGGAGCGATCGCACAGGCGTAGTTCCACCAAAGGATATTGATGTTATCATGGTTGCACCTAAGGGTTCTGGTACTTCTCTCCGCACTATGTTCTGCGAGGGTCGTGGTTTGAACTGCTCTTATGCTGTATATCAGGATGCATCTGGCAAGGCTGAGGAGAAGACAATTGCCTTCGGTATCGGTATCGGTGCCGGTTACTTGTTCAAGACTACATTCCATCGTGAGGCTACTTCTGACCTTACTGGTGAGCGTGGTTCTTTGATGGGTGCCATCGAGGGATTGTTGGAGGCTCAGTATGATGTGCTCCGTGAGAATGGTCACTCACCATCAGAGGCTTTCAACGAGACTGTTGAGGAGCTGACACAGAGCCTTGGCCCTCTCTTCGGTGAGAAGGGTATGGACTGGATGTATGCTAACTGCTCTACTACTGCACAGCGTGGTGCGCTCGACTGGGCTCCTCGTTTCCGCGAGGCTATCAAGCCAGTTATGGAGTGGTTGTATTACTCTGTTAAGACAGGTAATGAGGCACAGATTTCTATCGACAAGAACTCTCAGCCTGACTACCGTGAGAAGTTGAACGCAGAACTCGAGGCTATGCGCAACAAAGAGATGTGGCAGGCTGGTGTTACTGTACGTAAACTTCGTCCTGAGAACAACTAATTTTTTTCTCGTACATAATGTTGGAAAGGGAATGGTCCGTGAGGGGTCGTTCCCTTTTGTTTTTTTTGTTAAAATGCTGATACCTCAAAATGAAGACATAAATATTGCAAATAATATAGATAACAAAAAAACTGTCACAAATTGTGAGCAGTTATAAAATAATGAGATCGTAGTTACCACTCCTGTAGAATGTCGAATAATGTCTGTTCGTGGAAATCAATTATGATAGATAGGGGCTTGGCAGAACTTTATGTAGTTTTTTTGAAAGAAAAGTCTCAAAGTATCATTCTTGACTTTAAAATGTTTGTAATACATTGATTAATAGGCGTATATAATAAATGATACTTTTTGTGTTTTGTTGCAAAAAGTCTCATAAAAGTATCATAGAAGTCTCATTTTAGGCTGATTTTTGGCTTTTTCTGTCTTTTCCCTGTCTTTTGCTTTATCTTTTCTTTATCAGATACTGAACTTTAGCAAGTTCAGAAGTTATAGAAGTAATCACTCCCTTCGGTCGTTAGAAGTTATAGCCAACAGCCTTTTGGGTTGAATATCTATCTGTAAAGCATATGGCTTTAACTTCTCTAACTTCTTTAAATTCTTTAACTTCCCCATTTGCGAAAGTTGATGCAGGCATTCTTCATGATGTTTTCTTTGAATGCTTGTTGGAAATAGAAATGATAGTGCCCAAAATAAATCTAATAATTGGGCATGCGTTGCCCGCTGCATTGGCAGTGTATGCCCAAGGCTTGTTCTGTCGATGCCCAAGGCTTGTTCAGCGGATGCCCAAGGCTTGTTCAGCGGATGCCCATCCGTCGGTCCGTAAGGGATCATGCGGTGGGCACGAACTTCTTTAACTTCTTTAACTTCCCATTTGCGAAGTTGAGTTAATGATTGATTATCTTAATAACGTGGAATAAGGCATAATGCTGCATCGAAAATGATATTTTTCGCTTAAAATGAGATTTTTATGATACTTCTATGATACTTTATATCATATTTCAAGAGAAGTCTCATTGTTGATAACTGATAATATATCAGTTAGTTATAACGATATTGAATATCAATAATGATACTTTGATACATTTTCATCAAAAAACAAATTAACGTGCATGAACCATATTAATTTAGCCAACCATCTACAGAATCTTATTTATTACAAGGATGAGTATCGCTTATTCTATCCAAGAACACCTGCAGATATCCGGCATAATCGCAAGACCAGCGGTTTACGATCTTCTTTTTTCGCCCATTGACGAAGATATTGGATGGCGATTCTTTCAAACATACGTTTATCTTTTAAAACATGCTGCAAAGATACAACTTATTTTCAAAAGTCCAAACGAAAATAAGTAAAAATAAAGCATTTCCAAACCAAAAATACAGTTTTTCTGATATATATCCAAACCAAAACTTTTATTTCGCATTCCATTTCCAAACCAAAAATACTCAATCTCGATGTATATCCAAATCAAAAGTACAACCATTCAGCTTAAAGCAGCTGTCAAAGTGAATACGGAAATGCTCAAATTCTATTGGAGTTTGGGCGAGGACATTTGTGAGAAGCAGAAGCAATACAAGTGGGGCGCAAACTTCATGAAAAGGTTGAGCCTTGATTTGCGTGCAGAATTTCCAAAAGCAGAGGGATTTTCTGTTGTCAACTTGTACTATATCAAACGTTGGTTTGTTTTTTATTCTTCGCATACAAACTTTTTTTACCAAGCTGGTAAAAAATTACAAGAAGTGAAAGATGTAGCATCTCCAATGCCAGAAATATTGCTTAGTGTACCTTGGAGACATCAGACAGTAATTGTCTCTAAATGTGAAACAATAGAGGAGGCTACTTTTTATCTCAAAAAAGTTTTTACCGACGGCATGAGCCGTACTGAGTTGGCACACGCTATAGAAACAAAACTGTACGAGCACACAGGCAAGGCTTTGAATAACTTTGATGTTACACTGCTACAACCTCAAAACGCACTGGCAACAGAGATTATAAAAGACCCTTACAAGTTGGATTTCTTCTCATTGCCAAACAAGTTCAGCGAAATGGACTTGGAGAATAAGTTAGCGACCAATATTACTCGCTTCCTTTTGGAATTGGGCAAAGGGTTTGCTTATGTCGGTCGGCAGATGGAACTTGACACGCCAAGTGGCAAGTCATACTTCCCCGACATTGTGTTCTATCATACTCGGCTGAAATGCTATGTGGTGGTGGAACTGAAGATTGTGGATTTTATGCCAGAGTTCATCGGCAAACTGAATTTCTATGTTTCGGCTGCTGACGAGTTGATTAGAGGTGAGGGAGATAATCCAAGTATTGGTATTCTTCTTTGCAAGGATAAAGATTCGTCTGTGGTAGAATGGTCTCTGCGTGGCATAACTACTCCTTTGGGGGTGGCAAGCTATCAGCTGCAAGAGGTCTATGAACGAACATTGCTTGAAATAAAACAGGAAGCCTCTGAAAACGAGTAAGAACGTTTGAAATCTGCCACAACTTGTGGAAGATTTTGTCTACCAAGTTGGTGGACGAATAAAACCATGTAACTGGTATGTAACTGAGCCATGATTGGTGAATTAAAATTAAGGATTAAAAATGACAATGACAATAAATAACGAACATAATAAACTCAATGTCCCAATCTATTGAAAATAAGCTGTTTGTTTAAAACATTTGGGATTCAAAAGAATACCTTTCTTGTCTATGGGAAGAATGGCTATTAAAATTTGAAATAAGCTCTACTTTCATTTGAA
>SAMEA3663124__coassemble_658_pt1 | contig 10771 bp, 10 predicted proteins | sample SAMEA3663124__metabat2_high_PE_028 | metagenome-assembled genome bin SAMEA3663124 (sample SAMEA3663124) | pig gut metagenome | biome: pig gut; feature: pig-associated habitat; material: faeces | place: Denmark | collected 2012
CTACGTCTGCTACCCTCTGTCTGTGACTCGAAATTAATTCAGCAGACCCTAATTACTGGGCCTGCTGGCTACTCTTTCCAGAGGCGTAACGCAGCATGTTGAGCAAGAGCTTTGTAAATTGCCTGTAGTTTTAAAGCTTTTGCCCATACAGGGCGATAGGCTCTCATCCGTAATAACCCAGGGCAATGGATACAAGCAGCACGCCCTGAAGGGGCAGAAGCTCTTAGCCCAGGGCAATGGATACAAGCAGCACGCCCTGAAGGGGCAGAAGCTCTTAACCCTGGGCAATGGATACAAGCAGCACGCCCTGAAGGGGCAGAAGCTCTTAGCCCAGGGCATCGCCCTGGGTATACTGGCAATCAGCAATGCGCCCTGTAAGGGCAAAAGCTTTAAGTATTGCCTGTAGTTTTAAAATAAAGAAGTGTAAATGCTAAATAAGTTTGTTTTTATTCTGTCTTCCTGTCGGCTGTGTACATACCTATGAGGATGCAGGCTGCACCTGCGAGGAAGTAGGGAGTGATTTTCTCGCCCAGTACCCAGGAGGCAAAGATCATGGTGGAGATGGGATTGAAATAAACCCAGTTGGTGGCTTTGACGGCTCCCAACTTGGAGATGCACCAGTTCCACGTGAGGAAACACACCATGGAAGCCAGGCAGCCCAGGAAGAGCAGGTTGGCAAGTACCACGGGATGCGTGAGCACCTCCGGGGAGGGAAGACCTGGCACCACGGCATAATAGGGCAGAATGGTGAGTACGCCATAGAAGAACACCTTTCGCGTGATGAATGCGGCACTGTACTTGTCGGACATCGACTTCATGAGCAGCGAATAGACTGCCCAGCACATACAGGCTGTGAAAGCCAACGCATCGCCCACGGGAGAGAGATGGAGCACGAAACGGCCGTTGAGCACCACGATGACCATGCCCACAAATGCCAACAGCGAACCCATCAGCTGCACCACATGAATGTGCGAGGAGCGATAGACGAGCCTCACCAACAAGGTGGCGAAAAGAGGACACGAGCAGACGATGAGCGAGGTGTTGGTGGCGGTGGTGAAGTTCATCGCCTCGTTCTCGCTCAGAAAGTAGAGCGAGCCGCCCGTAATGCCCAACAGCATCATCCTGCCCTCATCGCGCCACGACGAGGCGAAGAGCCGACGGTGGTTGAAACACAGCATCAGCACATAAGCCATGAAGAAACGAAGGGTGAATATCTGGGCTGGCGAAAGGCCATGAAGCATCAGCACCTTGGTGGAGACAAAGGTGGTTCCCCATATCGCCACAGTGATGAAGGCGACAAGATGATAGAAAAATGTACTGTTATGTTGTGTCATCGTGATTTAATAAAAACTTATTCAAGTTTCGCAAGCTCAGAAGTTAAAGGAGTTAAAGGAGTTATCGCTCCCTACGGTCGCTGAGGAGTTAAGACAACAGTCTTTTTGGCGTAGTTTTTAAGCAGCAAGACATACGTCTTAACTCCTTAACTTCCTTAACTTCCTTAACTCCTTTAACTTCCTGATATGCGAAAGTTCAGAAACTTATGCAAAGATAATGCAAAAATCTGAATGAACGAAAAGAATATAAAAAAATATCGTATCTTTGCAGCATGAAATTTCATCCAATACATATAGACCCAGCCTCGGGCATCCGGTTGCCCGAGAGAATGAACAATCCGTTCTGTTATGAGCCGCACCCTCTCTGCATCATGGCCTGCAAGGAGTTGCAGGAGAAAATCGCCCAGCGTGACGACTGGCGCGAGGAGATAGACCGTGGCAAGATGTTCGGCGTGCTGATCGTGGAAAAGCCCCGGAAGAACGGCGAAGCGACTGAGCCACAGACAGGCTATATAGCTGCCTACAGCGGACAGATCGGTGGCAGGAGCGACTGGAGTGGCTTTGTGCCTGCCGTATTCGATTATCTGAAGCCCGACGGATATTTCAAAAAGCACGAGAGCGACATCTCGGACATCAACGTCGCCATACACGATCTGCAGAACGATGAGCGGATGAAACAGATAAAGACGGAAATCGACACCCTGAAAGCCCGCTGGCAGCGCGACATCGACGCCTATCAGCTACAGATGAAGGCTGCCAAAGCACAGCGCGACACCCGACGCAAGGCGGGCAACCTGAGCGAGGAGGAAAAGGCAGAAATGGTGAGGGAGAGCCAGTTTATGAAAGCCCAGCTGAGAAGACTCAAGAAAGAACGGGACAGAAAGACCGACATCGAGGAGGAATACGACAGAAACCAGAAAGACATCAGGTATCTGAAACAGCTGCGCAAAGAACTCTCCGACTCACTGCAGCGATGGCTGTTTGGCAAGTTCTGTATGCTCAACCCACAGGGCGATCGCAAGAACCTCTTGGAGATTTTCAAGGACACGGCAGCCAAGATTCCACCGGCTGGCAGCGGAGAATGCTGCGAGCCCAAGCTGCTGCAGTATGCCTACAGCCACGGTTATCGTCCGCTGCAAATGGCCATGTTCTGGTGGGGAGAAAGTCCGAAGGAGGAAATACGCCATCACCTGAACTTCTATCCTGCCTGCAACGGCAAGTGCAAGCCCATCCTGCAATGGATGCTGCCCGAAGCCTCCTGCTCGCGGACGGAAGAATACAAGGCGGAGCTGAAGACGATCTACGAAGATGAGCAGATAGCCGTAATATGCAAGCCGGCAGGAATGCTGTCGGTTCCAGGAAAGAACGGAGCCGAGTCGGTGTATTCCATCATGCGGAGCAGAATGCCCGAGGCCACAGGACCACTCATCGTTCATCGGCTCGACATGTCGACCAGCGGACTGATGGTGATAGCCAAGACCGAGTTTGCCTATCATCGTCTGCAGCAGCAGTTTGCAGCCCGACAGGTGGAGAAGCGGTATGTCGCCGTCGTAGGTTGCCAGGACAAGGCAGCAGCCGACCGCATGGCACAGGAAGGAACCATCAGTCTGCCTCTGATGCCCGACTACATGGACCGTCCACGCCAGATCGTGAGTCACGAGCATGGCAAGGAGGCAGTCACCGAATATCGGGTGCTCGCCCGCATCGACGACACACACCTGCGCCTCGCCCTCTGGCCCAAGACAGGCCGTACACATCAGTTGCGCGTGCACTGTGCCCACAGCGAGGGACTCCATGCCCCCATCGTGGGCGATCCGCTTTATGGCAATGAACCGGCACAGCGACTCATGCTGCACGCCGAATCCATCAGTTTTAAGCATCCGCTGACAGGCAAGAAAATTTGTTTGGAAGAAATGATTAGTATTTAATTCAGAAGTTCAGGAGTTAAGGAGTTAAAGGAGTTAAAGGAGTTAAAGGAGTTAAAGGAGATAAAGGAGTTAAGGAGTTAAAGGAGATAAAGGAGTTAAGGAGTTAAAGGAGTTAAGGAGTTAAAGGAGTTAAGGAGTTAAAGGAGTTAAAGGAGTTAAGGAGTTAAAGGAGTTAAGGAGTTAAAGGAGTTAAAGGAGTTAAAGGAGTTAAGGAGTTAAAGGAGTTAAGACAAATGCTTTTGTGGACTTGAAATCCCCATTCCCTCAAGGCTGTTGTCTTAACTCCTTAACTCCTTAACTCCTTTAACTCCTTAAAAAGATAACTCCTTTAAAAAACTATACGAAAAACATGATCAGCACTTGGGCGATAATCACCCTGACAAACATGCCGAGGGGATAAACCGTGGCATAACTGATGCTTGGCGTATCGCCGTCGATGGTATCGTTGGCATAGGTCAGCGCCATAGGGTTCGCCATGCTGCCACACAGAATGCCGCAGATGCTGCCAAAGTCGTACTTCTTGGTTTTCAGAATGACGAGTCCCACTATCAGCACAGGCACCACGGTGATGGCAAAGCCTATGCCTACCCACATCAGTCCCACAGGGCGAATCACCGTCTCGAAGAACTGTCCGCCAGCCTCCAGACCCAAGCAACCCAGATAGAGCGCCAGTCCCAACTCACGAAGCATCAGTCCGGCGCTGCGCGTCATATAAGAGATGAAATGCACACGTGGACCCAGGGCACCGATGAGGATTCCCATCACGATAGGACCGCCCGCAATACCGAGACGCACAGGAGCCGTCATACCGGGAATGTTGAAAGGTATCGTTCCGATGGCAAGACCCAGGATGATGCCCAGGAAGATGGCGCCAAGATTAGGCTCGTTGAGCGTCTTGACAGCATTGCCAAGAAACTGCTCCACATGGTCGATGCTGGCAGGATCGCCCACCACGGTGAGGCGGTCGCCATACTGCAGTCGCAGGTCGTCGGTGGCAAGAAGGCGAATATCGCCACGAAGCACACGGCTCACATTCACGCCATAAGTGTTGCGCATGGAGAGATGACCCAGCAACTTGCCGTTCAGCCCCGGACGGGTCACCACGATGATGCGGCTCTCCACCTTGGCATCGATGGCGTTCCAGTCCACCTTCTCGCGGTTCCAGTCCTTGTCCACCTTCTTGCCGAAGAGAATCGACATGGCAGAAACCTCATCCTTATTGGTCACCACCAGCACACTGTCGTTGGTGTGCAGCACGGTGTCGGCCTGAGGCACGATGACCTGGTCGCCACGCCACACGCGCGAGATGATGAACTTGCGGTGTGTGAGCATCGAAATCTCGGCTATGGTGTTGCCATTCAGGGCAGGATTCACGATGATATACTGTCCGATGGCAGTATGGTCGTCCTCATCGTTTCGTCTTATCTCCAGGTCGGCAGGCTTCACAAAGAGCTTGCGCATCGTCATCATCGCCAGGATGACGCCCACCACGCCCAAAGGATAAGTCACGGCACAGCCCAGGGCAGCACCGCCGCTGGGAAGTCCCAACTGCTGCAAAGCCTGCTGGGCAGCACCCAGGGCAGGCGTATTGGTAGTAGCGCCGCAGAGAATGCCCACCATGTCGGGCAGACTCACGGGCAGCAGCCAGCACAAAACCAGGGAGAAGAGCGTTCCCACCACGATGACAGCCATCGACCACAGGTTGAGCGAAATGCCCTCATGTCGCATGGAGCCGAAGAAGTTGGGGCCGACATAAAGTCCCAGTACATAAACAAACATGGTGAGTCCGAAGCTCTCGGCAAACTCGAGCATATCCTTGTCGATCGAAAGTCCGAAATGACCGGCAATGATGCCCACAAAGAACACGAAGGCAATGCCGAGAGAAATGCCACGTACCCGAATCTTGCCAAGGGCAAGACCCAGTGTGCATATCAAGGAGAGTATGACGATGCCCTGCACCGCCGAATGATCGTAGATTAATCCATTAAACCACATGACAATCTATTTCAGCCTTTTATTTCTGAGTTTTTATGTTATTTGCTTTTATTCAGCTGCAAAGGTACAGCATTTTTTCGACAGAGCAAAAGATTGGGTATTAATTTTCGGAAAATATACATAAATCGTCCGAAAGGTATTGGCTCAACTTTCGCATTTTGCTCAACCTAAGTCACTTATTGAACCCACTTGAAAAAGTCATTTTTGATAATTTCTTCAAATGTAACCATCTGATAATCAAATGACATTTTGTAGGGAAAAGAACCAAAAGCTACTTTTTCAAGTGGGCTCAGTCACTTATTGTCCAAAATCGTTTGCCGTTTCAGAGAATTGTGGTAACTTTGCACACAGTTTCAATGCATCAGAAGCGACAGGGTGCAGCATCGTGAAACCACAACACAGACATAATAGAAAAAAAAGACAATGACAGATATTTGTTGTATAGGACACATTACTAAAGACAAGATAGTAACTCCCAACCGAACCGTATATATGGCGGGCGGAACCTCATTTTACTTCGCCTACGCCATCAACCAACTGCCCAAAGACGTCACCTTCTCATTGGTGACGGCGATGGACCCCACCGAAACCGAGCCGGTGGACCGAATGCGCAAGGCAGGCATCAACGTGATGCTCAACGCATCACGCAACACGGTGTTCTTCGAAAACCGCTACTTCGGCGAGAACCAGAACGAGCGCAAACAGCGGGTACTCGCCAAGGCCGACCCCTTCACCATCCCGCAGCTCAAGGACGTAGAAGCCAAGGTGTATCATCTGGGCAGCCTGCTGAGCGACGACTTCTCGCCCGAGGTAGTAGAATATCTCGCCACCAAGGGCAGAGTGTCTATCGACGTGCAGGGCTATCTTCGCGAAGTGAGAGACGAGAAAGTTTATCCCGTCGACTGGCAGGACAAACAGAAAGTACTCAAGAACACCTATTATCTGAAAGTGAACGAGACAGAGATGGAAACCATCACCGGCAAGAAAGATCCGCGCGAGGCAGCCCTGCTGCTGCATTCCTGGGGCGTTACCGAAGTCATCATCACCCTGGGCAGCGAGGGCTCGCTCATCTATGTAGACCAAACCTTCTACGAAGTCCCAGCCTATAAGCCTCACGAGGTCGTCGACGCCACAGGCTGTGGCGACACTTACTCAGCAGGTTATCTGTACAGGAGGCTGCAGGGCGCATCACCCTTAGAGGCAGGCAAGTTTGCCGCAGCCATGTGCACCATCAAGCTGGAGCACAATGGTCCCTTCAACCGCACGCAGAAAGACATCCTGCAGATAATGGGAGAAGCTTAGCCGAGCCTATCTGCTCATCGACCGTGCGGTGAGGTCGAGCAGACTTTGCAGATAGTCGTCGTCAGTATCCTTCTTCATCTTGGAGAGGGCGTTGGCGCAAAACTTCCTCTCCTCAGCGTTGAGAAGAGAGCCGTGACCCTTGCATAGCCTGATGATCTTGTTGGCAATGCCCGTCTGCAGGTTGCGGCGCAACTGCGACTGGAACCCCCATCGATACTGATCCTTAGCATTCTTGAAGGCAGCACGCAGGTTGTTGAGCAGGGTGAGGAACTCAGCGCTGTTTTTGGGCTCCGGCTCGTTGGCAGAATACTTCTTGGCAAGGTTTTTCCAGTACTTCACGGTCTGTCCGTTGACCACCACCGAGTCCACGCCGTCACTGCTGCTTACCACCATGCTGCTGAGTCCGTCAGCCAGACTGTTCAGGTCAGCCTCCAGACCCTTCAGGTCGTCTACCTCAGCGACGGTTCCATCAGGATTGATGATGGTGGCACGTCCCGTGACACGATGAGCCCTTTCCCATGCCGGGTCCCTGCCATAGAACAGATAGACGGAACCTTTGATCAGCTCCTCGTCGCCGTCCTTTCTGGCCCGCCAGCTGTTGCTCTCGTCATTGCTGCTGTACCACACCAGAGTGTACACATATCGCATGGTGCTGTCCTTAGGGTCGCGGAAATACTGCAAATTGTAGTTGCGTTCCTTGTGCGCACCGAAGGTGATGCTCTGCGAATTCTTCTCGCCGTACGCTATTCTTTCCTGTGTATCAGAGTCGAAGCCCTTCTTCTTGATCATGGAAGAGTAAGCAATTTTGTTGCTGGCGAGCAAAGCCTGGTTGTAAGTCTCTATCGGCTTAGCTTTCCTGACGGGGACAGCATAATCGTAGGAAACGACATACCCCTTGCTGTATTGTTTCTTCGACGAAGTAGCGACATAGTCGTTAGCGGTGAGCCAGGCAGTAAGGTTCTCGAAAGCCTGCTGAGGCATCAGGATAGTTTTCTGTGCGACGGCAGTACCCGAGAGTATCATCAGGCAAGCCATCATGACGATTCTGAGATTCTTTTTCATCATGTTTCCTTTCTTTATTTTACGTTCTCTTGTTCTTGTCCATAATCATCCTCATCGTTATACGACGCCAGGTCTTCAGTCTGCAGGGCGCTGACCAGATACAGGCGGAAGAGCATTTCGTTCTGCTGCTCCTCGAGCGCTTGCAGATGCGCCTCAGCCAAGGCTTCTGGCGACTGCTGCATAGAGTCGATGACAGTCTGAGCAATCCATGTCACAGGAGGCGCCGGACTGTGTAGATGCTTGCGGTAGACACCACGTTTGCGAGGTCGCATCTTCGGCCTGACCGCCTGTTTCACCTGATTCCTCACCTCAGTTTCAGCGGCAGGCACAAGGGTCTCAGCAGAGTCATTGTCAGCCCGTGCCAGCGTCGCAGCAGGCGAGGCCGTACAGTCCCCGTTCCTCGCAGACCAAGTCATAACCACGAGCAGAGCCACGGCGGCGGCAGCAGCAAGCAAGCACCACAGCGGGCGCAGACGCGAACGATAGCGAAGCGGCTCACGGCAAACATCCCCATCAGTCGTTTCCCCGTCTACAGGCATCAGTCCATCCGTAGGCATCCCCTTGTCGAAGTAAGCGAACATTTGCTGATAAGGCTTCAAGTCATCGCTCACATCAGCGTGTACGGCAAACCATTGGCTTATCCGTTCCTCCTCCTCTATCGAGGTAAGTCCCTGCATGAATTTCCCGATGAGCAGTCTAATATTCTTTTCTCCATTCATATTTCTTTCCTCCTTATTTGTTTAAATGTTTAACAGAACTTTTCTAATTTCAAGTCCACTAAAGCATTTGTCTTAACTTCTTAACTTCTTAACTTCTTAACTTCTTAACTTCCCATTCTTCTTCTGATTTCCGTCAGCATCCTTTGTCGGGCTCTCGACAGGATCGTAGCAGCCGAAGCAGGAGTGATACCGATGATACCGGCAATCTCTTCCATGCTTTTCTTCTCCACCTGTCTCAGGTGCAGCACCTGGTATTGCGTGGATGGCAGTTCGAGCAGTTTCCGTTGCAGCCACATATCGTTCTCCTGCTTTTCCATCATCATGTCAGGAGGCGGCTCGTGGCTTTCAGCCAGAAGATGCGGATGCAGCAGCAAGGAGACTTCCCGCTTTTTGCGGTGACTGTCGATACAGAAGTGTTTGGCGACGCATCCCGTCAGCCCTTTAGCATGTTGCGCAGAGGTGATGTCCTTTCTGATGGCCCACAGCCTGAGCATGGTGTCTTGCACCACGTCTTCGGCAGTCATGCCGTCGGTGCCACAGCCCCTGCAGACGTGCAGGGCTGTTTGCCGCAGCTCGGGAACCAGTGAGGTGAATTCTTTCTCTGTCATGTGTGCCTTGTTTGCTTGTTCTGATGTATAAACGAAGAAATCGGAATTTTATCAACACCTTTAACTTCTCTTAACCTCTGAGGGGTCAGAAGTAATAACCGCCAACTCAGCACCCATATTGTCATAAGTTGTTACGTTAATGTGAGTCAACTCGTATTATCAATAAAACTTAAAGTGGTCAACTAAAATCGTTAAACCACAATGCAATAGGCTTCAACTGCTTACGAAGCCGCTTTCTTTGCTCTACGAAATAGGCTTCATTGACTATCGAAGCCGATTTCATATTTCGAGCCTTTTCTATTCAAAGTTTTCAATAGGGATGCTGAGTAGTTACGATCAGAAGTCCTTAATGACAACAGTTCGAGTTTCACTTATTACAAAAATGAGGACTTAATTGACGAAACATCTGTCATCAATTAAGTCCTCACATCAACGGACGTAAGAATCCAAGCCCCTTTTACAGGGAAGTCACCGCCATTCTAAAAGTTCTTACCAGTGCCAGAGTCCATAAACTCAGCATCAGAGAAAGTGAAGTCAGCCGAGCTCGACACACCGAAGAGATCGCCGGTGGTGTATTTCGTTACATAGTTGGTTTTCAGATGAACGTTCTCAAAGGACAGACTCTTCAGCAGCGAGCCCTCCGAGTCCAGCATCTCCACATCCACCTTGATATTCTCCTCCTCCGCCGAACTCAGGAAAACATAGGTGTGCAACCGGGATATGGTTTTGTTCATCTCGATTGTCGGAGTCACCACGCTCACGTCAGCCGCCAAACCAGTCGTAGGATTCCATTTGTTGCTGCAATTACCCGAAATGCGGAACTTCATATTCTTCACCACATCCGTCGTGGCACCAGTATTTTCAATGGTAAACTTAGCCACAGAACGTTTCATATTACAATTAAAAGCATTGTTTCCTTCCTTTACCATTATCTTCTGGCAGACAGCCGCCATGTCTGTCACCTTGTTTGGGAAGACAACCTCCGTCACAGAATTAATCTTCACATCGGCATTCTTGCTGGCTACAGCCACCATATCATATTCACCCACAGGAACCCGCATACTGACATGACCGAAGTTGTCTGCCATTTCATCCTTCACCTGTCTGAAAACGATAGGTTTGCCCGTGCCATTGATAGGAATCAGGGAAATATCCAAGTAAGTAAACGGGCTGTCCTTCAAAGCAGTACTCGTACTGCTTTCGTCTGCTCGAGTTTTTGCCTGAGAATTCTCCAATGACTGCATGGTCACTTGGTAAAACGACAAGCTAACTTGCTGGTTCGCTACATGGGATGATTCATTACCATCACCGTTTTCGGTTGTACAACCGGCACTAACTAATAGTGCAATAGCCATGAATAGGCTGGTAATTGAAAACTTTAGATTCATAATCTTCGGTTTTTTAGTTATTGGAAAGTATCGAAACTTTTTCGGTACATGCTTCAAAAATAAAAATTATTAATAAGAAATTACTATTTAAATCTTTTAAAACCGATTTATTTAATATAATTTACACTGATTTTATAAATATTTATCTAAAAATAGCATTAAAAAACAAAAAAGTATCTATATGTGCCGTTATGCTCGATGAACAGCGAGAGCGAGCCTCGGGCTGCCAGCTCGCGCGGTGTGTCGGTCTCGAAACGCCCTGGGCTAAGAGCTTCTGCCCCTACAGGCAGGGTGTGTTGCTGCTCGGTACTTGGCAGCTGTCCCAGAAAAGCCCCTTTTCCTATTCCATCTCCCATATCGGCATAACCTCAATCCTTATTCCGTCTCGTTCGAAGGTCTCCCGTTGGGAGAAAGTGATGATTTTTCCCTGTTTGC
>SAMEA3663124__coassemble_663_pt1 | contig 10720 bp, 9 predicted proteins | sample SAMEA3663124__metabat2_high_PE_028 | metagenome-assembled genome bin SAMEA3663124 (sample SAMEA3663124) | pig gut metagenome | biome: pig gut; feature: pig-associated habitat; material: faeces | place: Denmark | collected 2012
GCCAGATCGCTTTGCTTCCTTACGTAACCGATTTGATGAAGTAATTTAAGGAGGAAAAGATTAATGGAAATTATACTTAAGCAAGATATTATCGGTCTTGGATACAAGAACGATATCGTGAATGTAAAGAGTGGTTACGGTCGTAACTTCCTTATTCCTACAGGTAAGGCTGTTATCGCTTCTCCATCTGCTAAAAAACAGTTGGCTGAGGATTTGAAGCAGCAGGCTCACAAGCTCGAGGCTATCAAGGCTGAGGCTGTTAAGAAGGGTGAGGCTCTCAATGACGTAGTTCTTACTATCACCGCTAAGGTGAGCGCAACAGGTCAGCTTTATGGTTCTGTTAACGCCGCTACTGTAGCTGAGGAGCTCGCAAAGAAGGGTATCGAGGTAGATCGTAAGATTATCACTATGAAGGATGCCAAGAAGATTGGTGAGTACGAGGCAACTGTTCACTTCCACAAGGAGGTTGAAATCAAGGTTCCTGTTATCGTTGTAGCAGAAAATGCTCCTGTTGCCGCTCCTGCAGTAGAGGAGGCTCCTGCTGTTGAGGCTGCTCCTGCTGAGGAGGAGGCTCCTGCAGCTGAGTAATCTCGCCGACTTTTTAGTACGATATTTTTTCGCACTGTAAAGCATATTAATATAAAAATCCCATCTGCCCTCAGGCATTTGGGATTTTTTTGTTTTTTCTCTTTTAAGTGTCATTTTTTTATTGTATCTTTGCACCCGATTATTATTCAGCATTTTGCAGGATATTATCATCGTAACATTTGTAACAAACTAAATAGATAAAACAAGAAATGAAAGCATTTGTTTTCCCAGGTCAGGGTTCTCAGTTCGTAGGAATGGGTAAGGACCTTTATGACAACAATTCTTTGGCAAAAGAACTCTTTGATAAGGCCGATGAGATTCTCGGTTTCAAGATTACTGATATTATGTTTGCCGGTACCGACGACCAGTTGAAGGAGACCAAGGTTACTCAGCCTGCCGTGTTCCTCCATTCTGTTATCTCAGCCCTCTGCTTGGGTGATGAGTTCCAGCCTGCTATGGTGGCTGGTCACTCTCTGGGTGAGTTCTCTGCCCTCGTTGCTGCAGGTGCTATGGCTTTTGAGGATGGTTTGAAGTTGGTTGCTGCTCGTGCCAATGCCATGCAGAAAGCTTGCGAGGCCAATCCCGGTACCATGGCTGCTATCATCGGTTTGCCAGATGAGAAGGTAGAGGAGATCTGTGCAGAGGTAAGCACTGAGGGTAATGTGGTAGTTGCTGCCAACTATAACTGTCCAGGTCAGCTCGTTATTTCAGGTAATGTAGACGCTATCAATGCTGCCTGCGAGAAGTTGAAGGCTGCTGGTGCCAAGCGAGCTCTGCCTTTGAAGGTAGGTGGTGCTTTCCACTCTCCATTGATGCAGCCTGCCAAGGACGAGCTTCAGGCTGCTATCGAGAAAACAACTTTCTCGGCTCCTAAGTGTCCTGTTTACCAGAATGTAGACGGCAAGCCTCATACCGATCCTGCTGAGATTCAGCAGAACCTCATAGCCCAGCTTACCAGCTCTGTTCGTTGGACTTCTTCTGTTCAGGAAATGATTGCTGATGGTGCTGATGACTTTACCGAGTGTGGTCCTGGCAAGGCTTTGCAGGGCATGATCGGCCGTATTGATAAGACAGTAGCTTCTCACGGTATTGCTTAATATCAGGTCATAGCCGCGAAATGAAAGAAAAAGTCGTTATTTATCAAGTTCTTCCACGTCTTTTCCGCAATGCCAATATTACCCGTAAGGAAAATGGTACGATAGATGAGAATGGATGTGGAAAACTGAACAACTTCAATGACGCAGTATTAGCCCGTATCCATGATATGGGCTTTACTCATATTTGGTATACGGGAGTTATTCGCCATGCCACACAGACCGATTACTCTTCTTTCGGCATTCCTGTACAGCATGCCGAGGTGGTGAAAGGAAAGGCTGGTTCACCTTATGCCATTACCGACTATTATGACGTCGATCCTGATCTGGCAGAGAATGTCAGCATGAGAATGACGGAATGGGAGAGTCTTATCGAGCGCACTCACAAGGCTGGTATGAAGGTCATCATGGACTTTGTGCCCAATCATGTGGCTCGTGAGTATCATTCCATTCGCAAACCAGCAGGTGTACGAGATCTTGGAGAAGATGATGACAAGAACATGCACTTCTCTACGCGCAATAATTTCTATTATACTTGGGGTGATCTGGACCTGAACGATGTTCGTTGCTCCAACCCCGAGTTCAAGGCTTTCTCTTCCAAAGAAGCCAAGATATACGAACCCTATCATGAGAGTCCAGCCAAGGCAACAGGCAACGACCGCTTTGACAACCATCCGGGTAGAAACGACTGGTATGAGACGGTGAAACTCAACTATGGAGTGGATTATTGTGATGCCGGCGGCCGCAGCTATCACTATGAGCCTGTGCCCAGTACCTGGGGCAAGATGACTGACATCTTGTTGTTCTGGGCAAGCAAGGGTGTCGACGGATTCCGTTGTGACATGGCTGAGATGGTGCCTTGCGCCTTCTGGTCGTATGCTACTCAGATACTGAAAGCCCGTTACCCGGAAGTGATTGTCATAGGTGAGGTGTACGATCCCAACCAGTATCGCAACTACGTGAAGGCAGGTTTTGATTACCTCTATGACAAAGTGGGTATGTATGACTGTCTGCGTGCTGTAATCCGTGGAGAACGTCCTGCTGCCAGTATCACCCACGAATGGCAGGTGGTCGACGATATACGTGAGCATATGCTCTATTTCCTGGAAAATCATGACGAGCAGCGTATTGCCAGCGATTTCTTCTGTGGTGATGCACGTAAGGCGCTGCCGGCCGCAGCTATGAGTCTTTTCTTCCAGAAGAATCCTTTTATGGTCTATAGCGGACAGGAGTTTGGAGAAAAGGGAATGGACAAAGAGGGATTCAGTGGGGTAGATGGCAGAACGACCATCTTCGACTATTGGTCGCCCGCGACCTTGTCGCATGCCTACGACACGCTCGTTGCCTCGAAGCCAAGAGGCCGCAAGCCTGCCACACCTCATAAGGAATGGTGCACAGCAGAGCAGAAGAATCTTGCCTTGCAGTATCGCAAGATGCTCAGACTTGCCAATGAGGAACGTGCCATCCGTGAGGGAGATACTTTCGACCTCATGTATGTCAATGCCATTTCCGAGCATTTCGACCCTCGTTCTCAGTTCGCCTTTCTCCGCAAGAAGGATGAGGAAGTGCTCTTGGCGGTACTCAACTTCTCGGCAGAGTCATGCCTGTTGGGTGTTACCATTCCGGCTCATGCCTTCGACTTCTTCCATATCACAGAGGAAGAGGTGATGGCTACAGAACTCTGGACTGGTGACAAGAAGATGGTAGAACTTAAGAAAGACGGACGTTTCCCAGTGGCTGTTGAGCCTTATGGAGTAAGAATCTATAAATTCAATGTCAAGATGGAAGAGAGTGAGTTTATTTTGAATGAGCATCACAAGGAAGAGTTTCCTCCTGCTCATACGGCAGAGCATCTGCTCAATCAGTTGATGGTTTGTATGTTCTCATGCGAGCGCAGTCGCAATGCTCATATTGAGCGGAAGAAAAGCAAGATGACCTTTGTCGTTGACCACAAACCTTCGCGTCAGGAAGAGAAGGAGATAGAAACCGAGATGAATCGGTTGATAGCGCTTGATATGCCAGTGACCTATGAGTTTGTTGATCGCGACCATATTCCTGCCGATGTAAAACTCGACCGATTGCCAGAGGATGCCAGCGAGACTTTGCGTCTGGTGCGTATAGGCGATTACGATGTGTGTCCTTGCATAGGCAAGCATGTACGCTCTACGGCACAGATAGGTAAGTTTGTGATGCTTGGTACCAATTGGGACGAGGCATCTCATTCTTTGCGTATCCGCTTCAAGATTGTACAGTAATCCAGAGTGTGATAAAATACATTGGCCTGTGTGTAGAAACGCAATAGGCTTCGTTGCCCAACGCAATAGGCTTCGTTGCCCAACGCAATAGGCTTCGTTGCTCAACGCAATAGGCTTCGTTGCCCAACGCAATAGGCTTCGTTGCCCAACGAAGGTACTTACGTTCTTGGGGTATAAGTCCGTGCAGGTACCGGCACTCATTTTATAAAAAGCAAATAAAAAAGTTGCGAGAGTAATCTCGCAACTTTTTTATCTTTCAGTATATTTGATTCTTTGATTAGTATGCAAACAGAGGATAGTCCTTCATGGTTGCATTTACCTTCTCGCGTACACGAGCAATTACCTTCTCGTCCTCAGGAGCATTCAGAACCTCTTCGATGAGCTCGGCAATGAGGTGCATCATATCCTCTTTGGCGCCACGGGTTGTCATGGCTGCAGTACCCAGACGGATACCACTTGTCTGGAAGGCAGAGCGAGTGTCGAATGGTACCATGTTCTTGTTGACGGTAATATCAGCAGCAACAAGGGCATTCTCTGCCACCTTACCTGTCAAGTCAGGATACTTGCTTCTCAGGTCTACCAGCATAGAGTGGTTGTCGGTACCACCACTAACGATTCCGAAACCACGTCCGATGAGGTCGTCGGCCAATACTGCAGCATTCTTTTTCACCTGTGTGGCATATTCTTTCCATGAAGGCTGAAGGTTCTCGTTGAAGGCTACAGCCTTGGCAGCGATAACGTGCTCCAATGGACCACCCTGCTGACCTGGGAATACGGCAGAGTTGAGCAACATACTCATTTTCTTTACCTCGCCCTTCTTGGTGGTATAGCCCCAAGGATTGTCGAAGTCCTTACCCATGAGAATGATACCTCCACGAGGACCACGGAGAGTCTTGTGTGTGGTAGAAGTTACGATGTGTGCATATTTCAATGGGTTGTCGAGCAATCCTGCTGCGATAAGACCAGCAGGGTGAGCCATGTCGATCATCAACAAGGCACCCACCTCGTCGGCAATCTTGCGCATGCGGGCATAATCCCACTCACGGCTATAGGCACTGCCGCCACCGATAATCAACTTAGGTTTGTTTTCGAGAGCCAACTTCTCCATCTCGTCATAGTCTACACGACCAGTTTCCTTGTTGAGGTTGTAGCCGATAGGGCGATAGAGGATACCGGATGTATTGACGTGGCTGCCATGTGAAAGGTGTCCGCCGTGGTCAAGGTTCAGTCCCATGAATGTGTCGCCGGGCTTCAGCACAGCGAGCAGTACGGCAGCATTGGCCTGTGCTCCAGAGTGAGGCTGAACATTGGCATACTCTGCACCGAAGACTTTCTTTACGCGCTCGATGGCAAGGTTCTCTACGATATCTACCACTTGGCAACCGCCATAGTAACGTTTGCCAGGGAGTCCCTCAGCATACTTGTTGGTAAGGTAAGAACCCATAGCGTTCATTACCTCTTCACTCACAAAGTTCTCGGAAGCAATCAGCTCCATACCTTTCAGCTGACGCTGATGTTCTCTTTCGATCAAGTCGAAAATCTCTTGGTCTTTTTCCATTGAATCTCTATATTATTTGTCGTTTTATGCTTGATTCAGCTTATATTTTAGATTTGTACTGCAAAATTAAGCAATATAGTTGTAATAGCCAAATAATAAAAGCTATTTTGAGTCTGTTTGCTTACTTTTTGTCGTTTTTATACAAAAACAGGCTTCTAACTGTTATGTTAGAAGCCTGTTTTATGTTATTTGCAAAGTTCTACCTTTCCGAGTTGCTGCTCCTTGTCGCAGTAGTGACAGCGTATTATGCCCAATGCGGCATCCACGGTGTGGAAGACTGTAGCCATAGGCTCGTTGTTGGTGATGCACTTGGGGTTGTTGCATTTCACGATTCCCTTCAGTGTATCAGGAGTCTTCACTGTCTTCTTTTCAACGATTTCGTAGTCCTTGATAATACTCAGACCGATGTTTGGAGCTACTACCGAGAGACGGTTGATCTCTTCGTCGGTAAAGAATTTGTTGGCAACCTTGATGATGCCCTTCTTGCCGATTTTCTTGGAAGGGAGGTTGTAGCCGATGGTGACAGGTGTCTCCATTTTCTCTAATTGCAGGAGGTTGACTACCTGATAGGTCTTTTCGGCTGGTATATGGTCGATAACGGTTCCGTTCTCGATAGCGGCAACCACAAGTTGATTCTTATTGTTTCCCATAATAAAACTCTAAACATTATTCAATAATAGTCTTGTCGTTCTTGATGTCGTCGAGCGTGATGCCGAGGCAATGGCAGAAGATGGCCTCTCGTGCATAGAGTCCGTTCTGTGCCTGCTGTATGTAGTAAGCGTGTGGGTCGTCATCCACATCGTATGCTATCTCGTTGACACGTGGCAGCGGGTGCATGATCTTCATGTTCTCCTTGGCCTTGGCGAGCATACTGCGTTTCAGAATATACACGTTCTTTACGCGCTCGTATTCCATCAGGTCGCTGAAGCGTTCCTTCTGGACGCGTGTCATATAGAGGATGTCGGCTCCTGCTATCACGTCTTCGTTGAAGTCTTCGTGCTCCACATATTTGATTCCATGATGGTCGCAGTAGAGTTTGTACTCTTGTGGCATGGCCAGCTCCTTGGGTGCGATGAAGTGGAAGGTAGGGTTGAAGTGGCGCATGGCAGTGATGAGCGAGTGTACTGTTCTGCCATATTTCAAGTCGCCCACGAGATAGATATTCAGATTCTCGAGTGTTCCCTGTGTCTTGTAGATGGAGTAGAGGTCGAGCAGGCACTGTGATGGATGCATGTGGGCTCCGTCTCCAGCATTGACAATAGGCACTGGTGCCACCTCGCTGGCATACTGTGCAGCTCCCTCTATGTGGTGGCGCATGGCAATGATGTCGGCATAGTTGCTCACCATGAGGATGGTGTCCTTCAGAGTCTCGCCCTTGGTGGTACTTGATGTCTTGGCATCAGAGAAGCCTATGACACGGGCACCGAGGCGGTTGGCTGCAGTTTGAAAACTAAGTTGTGTACGGGTGGATGGTTCGAAGAAAAGGGTTGCAACAACCTTTCCCTTCAACAGTTCCCTGTTGGGATGCTTTTCGAACTCTTGCGCCATCTGCAGGAGGTATTCTATCTTCTCCTTCGACAGGTCTGCTATCGTCACAAAATTATGTTTTTCCATTTGAATTTTGATTGAATGTTCTGAAATCGCCTCCAAAGTTACATATATTTTTTTATTTATGTGCTATTCACCTAAAAAGTTTTAGGTTATTTTGCACAAACCTTTTTTATTCTACTACCATTTTCTTTCCGTTGTGGATGTAGATGCCTTTCTGTGTAGGACATTCTTCTCCCACTTTCTGACCATTCAGGTTGTACCAGCCCTTAGGATAAATGGGCTCTGCCTCGAACTCGATGAAAGGAATGCTCGCTACGCCCTGGTAGTTGTCGTACGAGAAGGCTACGTCCGTCATGCTTCCCCAGATATATTCCTCCAGACCAGGATAGTCGACGAAGGGGTTGCGGTTCTCCTGCAGAGATTGGATGCCCTTGTTGCGGTTTATTTCCTTTTGGCTTACTGGGTCTTTCTTCGACCATTCCATCAGCATCTTCATTTGCCAGTCCTTGTAGGGCTTGTAGAAATCGTGTGAGGCGATAGATGCGAATTCTCCAGTATTCCAATTTGCAATCTTGTCTTCGTAAGCTGTTGCCATATAGAAGTAAATGCGGGCGAAGTCTCCTTTATACATATCGTTGGGCTCAAAGACGATACCTGTATAGCCAGGATAGGTGCAGGAACCTAATTTGGAGAATCCTTCGTTAGATTTGTATTTTCCTCCATCAGTTTCGCCGAATGGATAGTTGCTTCTCATTCCATTTACTTTTCCATCTGTTGGTACAAGATGAACAAGGTCGGTGTACATAGGTGTTGCTTCACTAAACCAACTTTTAGGAAAAGAATGTTCACGATTGTAAGCATCTCCTTCCTTTTTATAACTTCCAGCTTGATCAGTTCCGAACCTGTAGTTGGTGGTGCATGAGTACATATCCCATACCTTTCCGTCTTCTCTCATGTCTGTTGTTCTGAAAGCAGTCCAAAGCCCCTTGTACGATAGTTCTTCATGCGTCTTAATGATATTAAACATCGCTGTTTTCAACGCTTTGCCTTTCTTTCCGTTAGCATTCTGATAGTAAGTACCCGTGTTGTTAGGCCCCTGTGCAAAGAGGCTTAAAGTAATGAATTGCAGGGCAATGAAGAGGCCCCAGTGTTTGAAGTTTTTTCTTTTCATGTCTGTGTGATAATTATTCTTTCTGACGTAATGTTGTTAGATTCTTATAGAAATGATCCGACCTGTATGGTTGAAATTACCCAATACGCCCTGAAAGGGCAGAAGCTCATAGCCCAGGGCATCGCCCTGGGTAATTGGGATGCAAACCTGCCGCCCTGAAAGGGCAAAAGCTTTACATAACTCAGGGGATTTTCATATTTTTATTAGGTAATATTTAAAAGCTTTTGCCCTTACAGGGCGTCTTGTTGATTGCTATTATACCCAGGGCGATGCCCTGGGCTATGAGCTTCTGCCCTTTCAGGGCGTGCCAACCGTACAGGTCGAAATGATTTGGGCTGATGGTTGTATCCGTTCAGCGAGATATTAGCCTTGTCCCATTTGTCTTTGGCTGCCGTTTTCTTCTTGGGATAACCGATAACGATGGTGTTCAGCGGTATCAAGTTGCTGGGCAGTGCCAACAGCTCTTGCATTCCCCTGTAACGTTCCTCAAGAGGGTAGAGGGCGGTCCATACAGCACCCAGATCGAGGGCATTTGCCATCAGGAGGAGGTTCTCTGTAGCTGCAGAACAGTCCTGGATCCAGAACTCCTGTTCCGTACCTTCAAGGGTTTTGTTTAAGTCGCCGCAGACAACAATGGCAAGCGGAGCTTCCTTTGCCATGCTGGCATATGGACTGAAATGAGGAATCTGATCGAGTAACTTCCTGTCGTCTATCACAGCAAAGTGCCAGGGCTGTTTGTTACAAGCCGAGGGTGCTGCCATGGCTGCATGCAACAGCATCTCTACTTTCTCCGACTCAACAGGTTGGTCGAGAAAGCTTCGCACGGAAGTACGGCTCATGATATTGTTGAATATTTCTTTTTGATTCATTTTCTCAGTGTTTAGAATTCCTTTTGCAAAGTTACACAGAATAATCGATATAGTAGGCGGTTGCGGCTGTTTTTTCTGATGATTTTCATCTAAAATGCAGATTTTAGATTATTATAACACATCAAAAGACTTGGATATCAGTTGTTTTGTGTAATTTTGTGAAAATAAAGTGAGTGCCTCAAAAACTGTCGCAGCTTCTTGAGGCGTTAGGAAACAGTAAGTATAACTTAATAACAAAGAAAACATGAATATCAATGCAGGTATCAAGCAAGCAGCAATCTTAGCCATCGGCGTCATTGCACTTGGATTTTGTATCAAGTCGGGCTTGGAGGGTCTGGCAGGTAAGGACCGCAAAGTAGTGGTTAAGGGTTTGGCAGAAAAGGAGGTGGAAGCCGACAAGGTGACATGGCCTATCCTGTCGAAGGAGATAGGCAATGACCTGCCCCAGTTGTATCAGACCATCAACCATACGACGAGTACCATTCGCCAGTTCCTGTTGGCTAATGGTGTGAAGGCAGCAGAGATCAATGTCAATGCTCCTGTGGTGATCGACCTGAATGCCGAGCGATATGGAGAAAACAAGAATCCTTATCGTTACAACATCACTTCCATCATCACTGTTACGTCGAATAACGTGAAGCTTATCCGCAGTCTTATTGCCCGTCAGGGGGAATTGCTCCAGAAGGGCATAGCCATTGTGGATGGAGGTTACGACAATCCTGTGAAATATGAGTTTGTGGCTTTCCGCAAGATGAAGCCCAAGATGATGCAGGAGGCGATAGAGAATGCTGAGCAGACCGCCGAGCAGTTTGCCAAGAACAGCAAGAGTAAGATCGACAAGATTATGAATGCAGACCAGGGACAGTTCTCCATCGACGACCGCGACTCGAATACTCCTTATATTAAAAAGGTAAGGGTTGTGACTACTGTCACCTATTCGCTGAAAGATTAACGAAGCAGCAGCATCTGTTGCTTCTTTCCTTGTAGTCATCATTGATGTTCGGGAAAGGGTGTGGTTTAACGATTTTAGTTGACTACTCTTAGCCTTATTGATTGAGCCCACTTTAAAAAGTTAATTTTACGAAAATCAGATATTGATTATCAATAAGTTACAAAGGTAAAATTATGATGTTCGACTTTTTAAAGTGGGCTCGGTATTATTATAATACTACTGAAGTTTCGCATATCAGGAAGTTAAAGGAGTTAAGGAAGTTAAGGAGTTAAGACGTATGTCTTGCTGCTTAAAAAACTACGCCAAAAAGACTGTTGTCTTAACTCCTCAGCGACCGTAAGGAGCGATAACTCCTTTAACTCCTTTAACTCCTTTAACTTCTGAGCTTGCGAAAGTTTAACCATATCAAGTTCTCCCTTGGTAAATCTTCTTCTTAAGAAGAAGGGGAATTCAACCGAGTTTCACATAGAGATAACCACGGTGGTAAAAGGATGCGTAAGTGTTTAACAACTTAAAATAATTATCTTTATGAATCCAAATTCAGCTTTAAAGAATGAGAATGCAATGGCAACTAATGCCGAGTCTTCAACTGTTTGTTCTGGCTATGCCGAGTCAAGAATTTCAGATTATGCAGCCCGCTTTGCCGCATACAGCGATGAACAATTAAAGCAGACCGTTGATC
>SAMEA3663124__coassemble_698_pt1 | contig 10430 bp, 9 predicted proteins | sample SAMEA3663124__metabat2_high_PE_028 | metagenome-assembled genome bin SAMEA3663124 (sample SAMEA3663124) | pig gut metagenome | biome: pig gut; feature: pig-associated habitat; material: faeces | place: Denmark | collected 2012
TAGACATTTCTATCTTTAATTTTCTAATTCGTTAATTGATACCTATTCCAAACAGGGTGCAAAATTACAAATATTTTTGGTATTTACAAAAGAATCCCTAAAAGAAAACAATCTTTTAAGGATTTTTTATACTTTAGGGCTCTATAAGAGTGGTTTCTCGTCGATTTTATTGACTGACACGGGGTTATGTCGAATCAAGCATAACAGTGACAAGATTGCTAAAGCCCTGTAAGGGAAAAAGCCTTAAGCTTTGTTTGGAGTTATAAAGCTTTTGCCCTTACAGGGCGACAGGTTTGCGTCCGTAATAACCCAGGGCGTTGCCCTGGGCTAAGAGCTTCTGCCCTTTCAGGGCGTGTGGGGCAAGACTTGCGACACAGGGCGTGTGGGGCAAGACTTGCGACACAGGGCGTGTGGGGCAAGACTTGCGACACAGGGCGTGTGGGATAAAGCTTGCGAAACAGGGCGTGTGGGGGTAAAGCTTGCGAAACAAGCCGTGTGGGGCAAAACTTGCGAAACAGGGCGTGTGGGGCAAGACTTGCGAAACTTGAGTTAGCCTTCTTTCTTCAAGTCTTCTTCGTACTCCTTGAGGAAGCTGTACATAGACTTGAGGGCTGTGTTGGTGGCAATTGCGAGATTGATGTCGCGACCAAAATCCTCGGTAAGCTTGAGGGTACGCACATCGTCCTTGCTGCCATAACCAATCCAGATGGTACCAACAGGAATCTCGGCTGTACCGCCTGTAGGACCTGCCACACCGGTAGCCGAAATGGCGAAGTCTACCTTCAGTGCATCAATGGCGCCAAGCACCATTTCGCGTGCCACCTCCTCGCATACGGCAGTCTGCTCTTCCAGTACCTCGTGACTTACCTTCAGGATGTTCTCTTTCACTTCGTTGGTATAAGATACGACACCACCCTTGAAGTAGTTGGAAGCACCTGGCACAGAGATGATTGCCTCAGCGATTCTACCGCCAGTGCAACTCTCTGCCGTACCCAATGTTTTCTCACTATTATAGAGCAATTCAGAAATATTCTTGCTCAAAATTTTGCTTTCAAATTCCATTTATATCAGTGTTAAGTGTTTACTGCTATTTGAATGTCACCTTAGAGTATGCAGGCAGGTCGATGCTGGCAAAATCGCCGTCACGATACTTGAATGTACCTACGCAGGCTATCATGGCTGCATTGTCCGTGGTATAGCTGAACTTAGGAATATAAATCGTCCAGCCGAAACGCTGAGCATGATCACGGAAGGCATTGCGCAAGCCGTTGTTGGCTGAAACTCCTCCCGCCACAGCCACGTATTTGATGCCTGTCTGTTTTACTGCCATACGCAACTTCTTCATCAGGATATCTACGATGGTGTACTCGATGCTGGCTGCCAGGTCGTACTTGTTCTTCTCGACGAAGTCGGGAACCTCTGCCACCCATTTGCGCAAGCTATAGAGGAAACTGGTCTTGAAACCAGAGAAACTGTAGTCCATACCCTGTATATGAGGCTCGGCAAAGGTGAAGGCCTTAGGATTTCCCTGTCGCGCATACTTGTCGACAACAGGTCCGCCGGGATAGCCCCACTCCAACACCTTAGCACACTTGTCTATCGCCTCGCCTGCCGCGTCATCGATGGTCTGTCCCAACACCTGCATATCGTTATAGGCATTCACCTTTACTATCTGCGAGTTTCCTCCACTCACCAAGAGACAGAGGAAGGGGAATGGAGGCGCACTCTGGTCGTCGTCCGACTCCTTGATGAAGTGTGCCATGACATGTCCCTGCAGATGATTGACATCAATGAGAGGGATATTAAGCGAGCGAGCAAAACCCTTGGCAAAGCTTACACCAACAAGCAACGAACCCATCAGACCAGGTCCACGTGTGAAAGCCACGGCACTGAGGTCTTCCTTCTTTATACCCGCACGCGCTATGGCCTGATCAACAACAGGCACCACGTTCTGCTGATGTGCACGCGAAGCCAACTCGGGCACTACGCCACCATAGGCTTTGTGCACCTCCTGTGAGGCTGTGACATTGCTCAGCAACACTCCATTCTTGAGCACAGCGGCTGAGGTATCGTCGCAACTGCTCTCTATACCTAATATATATATATCCTTCATAGTTCTTTAATGTGTAAGAATCTCCACACCGGTCTCGGTCATGACGAGTGTATGCTCCCACTGAGCCGATGGCTTCTCGTCGCCAGTGATAACTTCCCATCCGTATGGGTCGTCGGCATCGATAAACACCTTCCATGTACCCATGTTGATCATAGGCTCAATGGTGAACACCATACCAGGTACCAGAAGCATGCCTGTGCCCTTGTGTCCATAGTGCAACACCTCGGGCTCCTCGTGGAACTGAAGTCCCACACCATGTCCGCAGAGATCGCGCACTACACCATATCCATATTTCTTGCAATGATTCTCGATGGCATGACCGATGTCGCCCACAAAACTGTAAGGCTTAGCCACCTCCATACCTATCTCGAGACATTCCTTTGCCACACGTACCAACTGTTCTTTCTCGGGAGTTGTCTTTCCACCAACGATAAACATACGGCTGGCATCAGCATAATATCCGTCAACGATGGTAGTCATATCCACATTCACGATATCACCCTCCTGGAGAACATCTTCCTCCTTTGGAATGCCATGGCACACCACCTCGTTGATGCTGGTGCACACACTCTTAGGGTAGCCCTCATAGTTGAGGCAGGCAGGAATGGCATCGTGGTCCTTGCAGTACTGCATACAGATATCATCTATCTCCTGGGTGTTCATACCCGGACGAATAGCCTCTGCCACAGCGTCGAGACAACCTGTATTCACTACTCCGCTCTTGCGGATGCCTTCTATCTGTTCTGGAGTCTTGATCAACTCGCGTGTAGGAACTAACTTTCCCTTACTCTCCCAATACATGACTTGCTTGTCGAGATCGGTAAGTGGCTGACCTGGCAGGCAATGCCATCTTTTCTTTTTGATTGCCATTTTCTTGTTTTTGTTATTTTCTTATTTTGCAAATGCAAAAGTACAATCTTTTTTTAAAATTGCCCAACATTTTGCCATAAAACTTACATTCTTGACCTTCGAAGTCATTATCGTAAGCCGGCAGTCAGAAATTTGTATATCTCATCTGTCCAGTCGGCACCATTGGCAGGACAATAGGTATTTATCCCCAACTCGCTTGCTGCCGCACAGTTGCGTGGACCATCGTCGACGAAGAGTGTCTCTTCGGGAAGAATGTGCTCCTGAGCCAACACACGACGGAAGAACATCTCGTCGGGCTTCATACAGCCCATCTCATAACTGCGATACATAGAATCGAAATAATAATCGACAGAATGGCCATCGCCAGAGAACTCCGGACTCTCAGCCCAATCCATGACATAAGGATTGGTATTGGAGAGCATCACGACACGAAAACCCTTACGACGCAACTCCTTCAGGGCATCCAACTTATAGAACGGAAGCTCTTTCATATAGCCCAGCCAACAATGCCTCACCTCATCGAAGGTAAGTTCGCGACCACACATCTCGCCCAACTTTCGGCGAAATTCCTCCTCTCCTATCTTGCCTTCTTCCAAATCACCAAAGAAGCCTTGCTGGCGATAGGGGTCGAGTACGCGGTCTACATCAGCGACTCCTAAGTCGCTAAAACGTTTCTTGGCTTCATCGCCGTCGAGGGTAGCGATCACGCCACCGAAGTCGAAAATAATTGTCTGTATCATTTATCCTGATATGTTATTGTTGTTTCAAAACTTCAGTTTCTCCTCTTTCAAAACAGGTTAAGTTTATTCTCGCGGGCTTCCTGCAGACTTCCCAAACGGGCCTGCTGCTCATGATATTTCTGTCTGAGCTGCTCATATCGCCGCTTCAGTTCCGCCTCATAGGCTGCACCGTCTTTACCGAACAAACGGGCACAGATACCGGCATTCAGACTGGCATCCTTCACCCAAACCACGGGGCCGTCGTACACGGGAGCTATCTTCAGAGCCACATGCATCTCGCTGGTAGTGGCTCCTCCCACCATGATGGGAAGCCGCAATCCTGCATTCTGCATCTGTTGAGCCACATGCACCATTTCCTCGAGCGAGGGAGTGATGAGTCCGCTCAGTCCGACGGCATCTGCTTTTTCCTCAACAGCTTTTCTTACTATCTGCTCGGCAGGCACCATCACCCCGAGATCTACCACATCGTAGTTGTTGCACGACATCACCACTGCCACGATATTCTTTCCTATGTCATGTACGTCGCCTTTCACCGTTGCCAAGACCACCTTGCCAGCCTTCGACGATCCGCCTTCCTTCTCTGCCTCTATATGTGGCTGAAGTATAGACACGGCAGCCTTCATGGTACGGGCAGTCTTCACCACCTGTGGCAGGAACATCTTGCCCTCGCCAAAGAGTTCGCCCACCTCGTTCATGCCATCCATCAGCGGCCCTTCTATCACATTGACGGCATGAGGATATTTACCCAATGCCTCGTCGATATCGACCTGCAGGAAGTCGGATATGCCTTTGCGCAAGGCATACTTCAAGCGGTTCTCTACGCTGTCCTTTCTCCACTCTGGTGCAGCAGGCTTAGGTACGGTTGCTCCCCCGGCCTTGGCAGCTTTTGCAGCATCGGCTTTCTCCTTGATCTCGGCAGCCAGTTCGATGAGGTCTTCGTAAGCGCCCTTACGGCGGTTGAGCACCACATCCTCGATGATGTCCAGCTGTTCCTTGGGAATCTTGCGATAGTCCATCCGCGCCTTGGCATTGACGATACCGAAGTCCATGCCCTTCTGCTGAGCATAATGCAGGAACACAGAGTGGATAGCCTCACGTATATAGGTGTTTCCGCGGAAAGAGAACGACAGGTTGCTCACACCTCCGCTGACATGAGCTCCGGGCAGATGAGTTGTTATCCACTCGGTGGCCCGTATGAAGTCGACAGCGTAGTTGTCGTGCTCCTCCATACCTGTGGCAATGGCGAGCACGTTAGGATCGAAGATGATATCAAGCGGGTTCATCCCCACCTGATCCACCAAAATATGGTAAGCCCTCTCGGCTATCTCTATTCTGCGCTCAAAGGTTGTGGCCTGTCCTACCTCGTCAAAGCACATCACCACACAGGCGGCTCCGTATCTGAGCACATCCTTGGCATGAGCGACAAACACTTCCTCGCCCTCCTTGAGCGATATGGAGTTGACGATACACTTGCCCTGACAACACTTCAGTCCGGCAGTGATGACATCCCATTTGGACGAGTCGATCATGATAGGCACTTTGGCAATCTCGGGCTCGGCAGCTATCATATTGAGGAAATTCACCATCTCGGCCTTGGCATCAAGCAGTCCGTCGTCCATATTGACGTCTACCACAGCGGCCCCGTCAGCTACTTGCTTGCGGGCTATACCGAGGGCTTCCTCATAACTCTTCTCATTGATAAGTCGCAGGAACTTCCGGCTTCCTGCCACATTGCACCGTTCACCCACATTGACAAAACGTGAGCTGTCTATCGGCGCATGTACATGATCATCCACCTGCAGCAGGTCGAGACCTGATAGCCACATATACTGTGGTCGCTGGGTGACGACATGAGGTTTCTTTCCCTCTGCCATCTGCGCATATCGGGCTATGAAATCGGGCGTAGTACCACAGCATCCACCAATGATATTGACCAGTCCTTCGTCGATAAACTCGGCAATCTGAGGCGCCATACTTTCTGGTGTCTCGTCGTAGGCACCCATCTCGTTGGGCAGTCCGGCATTGGGATGCGCACTAATATAATAAGGTGCAATCTTTCCCATACGCTCTATGAAAGGCTTCATCTGCGGGGCACCGAAAGCACAGTTCATGCCTACCGAGAAGATAGGATAAGGCGACAGACTGGCAAGGAAAGCCTCTATCGTCTGTCCGCTAAGGGTTCTTCCTGCCAGGTCGCTAACGGTGAGACTCACCATCACAGGCAACTCCACGCCACGTTTCTTCATCATCGTGAAGGCTGCGTCAATCATTGCCTTGCAGTTGAGTGTATCGAAAACCGTCTCGATGAGGATCACATCCACCCCTCCCTCTATCAGGCCGTCTATCTGTTCGCAGCAGTCGTCGAAGAGTTCGTCGTAAGTGATGTCGCGTGCGGCAGGATTGCTCACATCAGGACTCATGGAACACGTCTTGTTGGTGGGTCCCACGTCGCCTGCCACAAATCTTGGTTTATCGGGTGTAGAGAACTGATCTGCCTGTATCCTTGCCAACCTTGCGCCCTGGTAAGCCATCTCGCGAGCATAATCCTCCAGATGATAGTCGGCTTGCGAGATACGCTGCGAAGAGAAGGTGTTGGCAGAGATGATGTCGGCTCCTGCCTCTAAATAGCGCCTGTATATGTCGGAGATGACATCAGGACGAGTCAGGTTCAGCACGTCATTATTGCCCTTCATCTGTCCGGGCACATCGGCAAATCTCTCTCCCCTGAAGTCTTCCTCAGTAAGATTGTATTTCTGTATCTCCGTGCCCATGGCACCGTCGAGAATCAGTATTTTCCTGTCACATTGCTCTTTCAGTCTGTTGATATGCCCCATATATAATAATGTGTTACCCTCTTATGCTATTGGATTTTTCACTTGTCGTTGTTTACGCTTCACTATATGTTAGAAGTGCTTGATAGCCCTGTCCATTTCTCTTCTGTCTTCCTTCTCCTTCAGGGTCTGACGCTTGTCATACTCCTTCTTACCCTTGCACAGAGCGATGTCGACCTTGGCACGGCCATGGTCGTCGATGAAGATGAGGGTAGGTACAATGGTGAAGCCTGGCTGCTTGGCATCTTCTTCCAGACGGCGCAACTCACGCTTGTTGAGCAGCAACTTGCGGTCACGACGTGCCTCATGGTTACCGAACGATCCATAGAAATAAGGTGAAATATTCATGCCCTTAGCCCACAGCTCTCCATTATAGAAATCGCAGTAACAGTCTACCAAAGAAGCTTTACCACCTCTTATCGACTTGATTTCTGTACCAGTGAGCACGATGCCAGCAGTATAGGTGTCGACAAAGAAATACTCAAACGACGCCTTCTTGTTTCTTATCTGCACAGGGCTCTTCTTGCGGAGCTCTTGTTCTTGCTTATTCATTATATCCTCTCCTTTTTAAAAAATATATTCACGCAGGCGCACTACTTCTCCTCCACGGTGGCGAAAAGTTCAATATGCTCGTCGATATAACAAGCCACCTGAGCAGTCCACTGCTCCTCGTTCTCAACGAAATCATCGTCGAAATCATCAAAGAACGGATACTTCTCATAGAGAGCCATGAACTCCTCGTCGCTCATGTCGCGCTCTATGTCCTCGTGGGCCAAGTTATAACACTTGTGGGCCTTGTTGATAAGTTTGTACAGTCCTGCGACCCCCCAGTTACGGAACGCCTTGTCAGTAGGATTCTTGAAGATAAAACCTCCATAACCATTGTGTATGAGCTGTACCATTCCTCCGTCCATCATCTCCTGATGCAGCACGTCCCATGCCAAGAGTGTAATCTGGTCGCTGTTGAGCTCAGCCATGTTCTGCGCATTGAGCTCACCGCCCAAAGCGTTTCTGATGGCATCCACAAAAGCCTGCACAAACTCGTCCATACCAGCCTCTGCCGCTTTGCGCAGCACACTGTCATTTATCTTAACCTGCGTCATATAATCATTAAAAATTGCAATTTTCAGTTTGCAAAGATACACCAAAAAGCGCACAAACCAAAGAAAATCCGAAAAAATGAGTTTAAAGAGTTAAAAAGAATATATAATTTGCCCCTTTTCGTAAAAAAAATCGTACTTTTGTGGTCGGAATTCTGTGTCTTACGTCAGACATTCCGTCATAATGAATGTATTCAAACATTTTATATACTAATATAAAAAATTTAGCGAATATGATCTATTCTAAAGAAGTAGACAACATGTGCGTTGTCGCTAAGGGTCCTAACCACGGACCAGCTCCAATTCCTGAGGAGGGAAAATGGATTCAGGCAAAAGAGATCAAGGACATCTCTGGTTACACCCACGGTGTGGGTTGGTGTGCACCTCAGCAGGGTGCTTGTAAATTGTCACTCAACATCAAGGATGGTGTTATCCAGGAGGCTCTCGTTGAGACTATCGGTTGTACTGGTATGACTCACTCAGCAGCTATGGCTTCTGAGATTCTTCCAGGTAAGACTATCCTTGAAGCATTGAACACCGACCTCGTTTGCGACGCTATCAACACAGCTATGCGCGAGCTCTTCCTCCAGATTGTTTACGGTCGTAGCCAGAGCGCTTTCTCTGAGGGCGGTCTCGTTATCGGTGCAGGTCTTGAGGACTTGGGTAAGGGTCTTCGTTCACAGACTGGTACTCTCTATGGTACTGTAGCTAAGGGTACACGTTACCTCGAGTTGACAGAGGGTTACATCACAAAGCAGTTCCTCGACAAGGACAGCCAGGTTTGTGGTTACGAGTATGTTCACCTCGGCAAGATGATGGAAGCTATCAAGAACGGTATGGACGCTAACGAGGCTGTGAAGAAGTTCACTGGCTCCTACGGTCGTACAACTGCCGAGCAGGGTGTTGTTAAAGCAATTGATCCACGTAAAGAATAATAAGGAGATACAGATATGATTAGAAAAGTAAGTTACGAAAGTCAGGAACGTCGCGAGAAGCAGGTTCTTGCTGCTCTTAATGCTAACGGTATTCAGAGCTTGGAAGAGGCTAATCAAATCTGCGAGGACGCAGGTGTTGATCCTTATCAGATGTGTGAAGACACTCAGCGTATCTGCTTCGAGAACGCTAAGTGGGCGTATGTAGCCGGTGCTGCTATCGCTATCAAGAAAGGTGTCAAGACAGCTGCCGACGCTGCTGAGGCTATCGGTATCGGTCTGCAGGCTTTCTGCATCCCTGGTTCTGTTGCCGATGACCGTAAGGTAGGTCTCGGTCATGGTAACTTGGCTGCCCGTCTGCTCCGCGAGGAGACACAGTGCTTCGCTTTCTTGGCAGGTCACGAGTCTTTCGCTGCTGCTGAGGGTGCTATCAAGATCGCCGAGATGGCTAACAAGGTTCGTAAGAACCCATTGCGCGTTATCCTCAACGGTTTGGGTAAGGACGCTGCTCAGATCATCAGCCGTATCAACGGTTTCACATACGTACAGACCAAGTTCGACTACTACACAGGTGAGTTGAAGGTTGTTAACCGTATCGCTTACAGCGATGGCCCACGTGCTAAGGTTAACTGCTATGGTGCTGACGACGTACGTGAGGGTGTTGCTATCAACTGGAGCGAGGACGTAGACGTATCTATCACAGGTAACTCTACCAACCCTACACGTTTCCAGCACCCAGTAGCCGGTACTTATAAGAAGGAGCGTATTGCCGCTGGCAAGCCATACTTCTCAGTAGCTTCTGGTGGTGGTACAGGTCGTACATTGCACCCAGATAACATGGCTGCAGGTCCTGCTTCTTACGGTATGACTGATACTATGGGTCGTATGCACTCAGACGCTCAGTTCGCAGGTTCTTCTTCAGTTCCTGCTCACGTAGAGATGATGGGCTTCCTCGGTATGGGTAACAACCCAATGGTAGGTGCTACTGTAGCTATCGCCGTAGCTATCGACCTCGCTATCAACAAGAAGTAATCCACTTCAAGACAAATAAGAAAATCCCTGTAACTGTACAGTTGCAGGGATTTTTTGTGCAAGTTCTTGTAGTTTTGGTATTGCTATTACAGAATTTATTTGTATCTTTGTACTGCCATTCGTCTGAGAAGGACTGTGAGATTGACTCCCCTTATGAAAATTCGGACGTTTGGCATTTTCATTTTTTATATCACTACAAACATTCATATAACAAGGAAATAAGAGATCTGAATGCGAAGCAGATTTTCTTGTCTTACCAAGATGGAAAAGTGCCTAAGAAAGAGCACTATTGTGCCCCCGAAAGGCACAAATTGAGCACAAGTAAGACACCACCCGTAAACCCGAAACACAGGTTCCTATCTTTCGGAGATACGAGTCGTAAACAAGTCTTTTCTACTTAGGGAATAAGTAAAAGAAAGGCGCGGCAATAAAATAAGCCTTATTACCACGCCTAAATTATTCTATATATACTGCAAAATCATATTCACCATTGTTTCCAGATAACTTTTATCATCCTTAAACAATACATGATTCTTTTGGAATTCACCTTTCTCAAATGGATTCTTCAACCAAAACTCCACTTGCTCCATTGGCGTATTGCTGATAATGAAACTGTTCAACATCAGATGAGCGTTGCCCAACTGAGAAGCCACTTCTGTCTGTAAATACTTGAAGAGTTGAATCTTATCATCCTCCAATCCTTTAAGATTGCGAATACCTTTCGGGTCGATGAAGGTGATATATTGCTTCTCTCCATCCAATATCCATAAGATAAAATCAGGATAGAAGTTGTTTGCATCAAAGAAACCCAA
>SAMEA3663124__coassemble_778_pt1 | contig 9887 bp, 10 predicted proteins | sample SAMEA3663124__metabat2_high_PE_028 | metagenome-assembled genome bin SAMEA3663124 (sample SAMEA3663124) | pig gut metagenome | biome: pig gut; feature: pig-associated habitat; material: faeces | place: Denmark | collected 2012
TCAAGATGTTCCGTCCAGACCAGATTTTCTGTATGCCTGACCACAATACTCCAACACACGATCAGGATAAGCCAATCGAGGATCCTATCTCTAAGAAACAGGTAGATACCTTGGCAAAGAACACTGCTGATTTCGGCGTAACTCACTTTGCCATGAACACTAAGGACAATGGTATCATCCACGTAGTCGGACCAGAGAAGGGTCTTTCGCTTCCAGGTATGACCATCGTCTGCGGTGACTCTCACACTTCTACCCATGGTGCCATGGGCGCGGTAGCCTTCGGTATCGGTACTTCTGAGGTCGAGATGGTGATGGCTTCACAATGTATTCTCCAGAGCAAGCCAAAGTCTATGCGCATCAGCATCAACGGCAAGCTCAGCAAGGGTGTTACTGCTAAGGATGTAGCTCTTTATCTGATGAGCCAGCTCACTACTTCAGGTGCTACCGGTTACTTCGTTGAGTACAGTGGCGATGTAGTGAAGGATATGTCTATGGAAGGTCGTCTTACCCTCTGTAACCTCTCTATCGAGATGGGTGCCCGTGGTGGTTTCGTAGCTCCTGATGAGACAACATTCGAGTACATCAAGGGTCGTGAATATGCACCTAAGGGTGAAGAGTGGGACAAGGCTGTGGCTTACTGGAAGACCTTGAAGAGTGGCGATGATGCTGTCTTCGACAAAGAGTTGACTTTCGAGGCAAAGGATATCGAACCACGTATCACCTATGGTACCAACCCAGGTATGGGTATCGGCATTACCGAGAATATCCCAACTCTCGATGAGATTCCTGAGGAAGAGCAGGCTGGTTTCAAGAAGAGCCTCAACTACATGGGCTTCCAGCCAGGCGAGAAACTCGAGGGTCATCCTATCGATTATGTATTCTTGGGCGCATGTACCAATGGTCGTATTGAAGACTTCCGTGCTTTTGCTTCTCTTGTTAAAGGAAAGAAAAAGGCAGATGGCGTAACTGCTTGGCTTGTACCAGGTTCATGGTTGGTTGATAAACAAATACGTGAAGAGGGAATTGATAAGATTGTTGAGGCTGCCGGCTTCGAAATCCGTCAGCCTGGATGCTCTGCCTGCCTGGCAATGAACGATGATAAGATTCCTGCAGGCAAGTACTCTGTAAGTACATCCAACCGTAACTTCGAGGGTCGTCAGGGACCAGGTTCCCGCACCATCCTTGCCAGTCCATACGTAGCAGCTGCTGCCGCTATTACAGGTAAGATTACCGACCCAAGAGAGTTTATGTAATGTTAAGTGTTCAATGTTAAATGAAAAATTGAAATGAAACAGAAATTCAATGTTATCACATCCAGCTGCATTCCTCTCCCCTTGGAGAATGTAGATACCGACCAGATTATACCAGCCCGTTTCCTCAAGGCCATCGATAAAGAGGGCATGGGCGACAACCTTTTCCGCGACTGGCGCTACAATGCCGACGGAACTCCAAAACCCGACTTCGTGATGAACGACCCTTCCTACAGTGGCGTCATCCTCGTGGCTGGCAAGAACTTCGGTTCGGGTTCTTCACGTGAGCATGCTGCCTGGGCTATCGCAGGCGCTGGCTTCCGTGTGGTTATCAGCTCTTTCTTCGCTGATATTCACAAGAATAATGAGTTGAACAACCTCGTATTGCCTGTTGTGGTAAGCGAGGAATTCCTGAAAGAACTCTTCGAGAGCATCGACAAGAATCACAAGACAGAGGTGAAGGTGGATCTTCCTAACCAGACCGTGACTAATCTTGCTACCGGCAAGAGCGAGCACTTTGAAATCAATGGCTACAAGAAGCATTGTCTGGAGAATGGTTTGGACGATGTAGACTTCCTCGTTCAGAACCGTGACAAGGTTGAGGCTTGGGAAGCTAAAAACAAGTAATTATGGACGTCAACGCAAAGAGAGATAATTCCCGCATCAAGGAGATTGAAATCATGGACTGCACGCTGCGCGACGGCGAGCAGACCAATGGTGTCAGTTTCCTTCCTCACGAGAAATTGATGATAGCAAGAATGCTGTTGCACGATATCAATGTTGATCGCATTGAGGTAGCTTCAGCGCGTGTGTCGGAAGGAGAAAAGGATGCTGTCGCTCGTATTTGCCGTTATGCCAAGACCATAGGTAAGTTGGATTCCGTTGAGGTATTGGGATTCGTGGATAACAACAAGAGCGTGGATTGGATTGCCGAATGCGGCGGTCACGTCATCAACCTCCTGGCGAAGGGTAGCTACAAGCACTGCACCCAGCAGCTCAAGATGTCGCCTGAAGAACATCTCGCTCACATCAAGCAGACTATCGACTATGCTTTGAGCAGGGATTTTACCGTAAATCTCTATTTAGAGGATTGGTCGAGCGGAATGCGCGACAGTCGTGACTATCTCTTCACGATGATGGACGAGCTGGTGAAGTTGCCTATCAAGCGCTTCCTGCTTCCTGATACGCTGGGCATTCTTAACCCGTTGCAGTGTGTGGAATACATGCGACAGATGGTTCGCCGTTATCCGAACTCTCACTTCGATTTCCATGCCCATAACGACTACGATTTGGCTGTGAGCAACTCTCTGGCAGCCGTATTGAGCGGAGCCAAGGGTCTTCACGTTACCGTAAATGGTTTGGGCGAACGCTGCGGAAATGCACCATTAGCGAGTGTTCAGGTGATTCTGAAGGACATGTTCGAGGCAAAGACCAATATCAAGGAAGACCGTTTGAACGATATTTCCCGATTGGTTGAAGGTTACAGCGGCATTGCCGTGGCTCCGAATACACCGGTTGTTGGAGACAATGTCTTCACCCAGGTGGCTGGCGTACATGCTGATGGTGACAACAAGGACAAGCTTTATTGCAACGACCTGGTGCCTGAGCGTTTCGGCAGACATCGCGAGTATGCATTGGGCAAGAATTCCGGTAAGGCAAACATCATCCAGAACCTCAATGAGCTGGGATTGGAGTTGACTCCGGAACAGACCAAGGCGGTGACCAAGCGAATCACCGAACTCGGCGACCGCAAGGAGCTGGTAACTCAGGACGACCTGCCCTATATCGTGAGCGATGTACTGAAGCATGGTGCTCCGGAGGATAAAGTGAAACTGGTAAGTTACATGGTATCCACCTCATACGGTTTGAAGCCTATAGCAAGCCTTAAGGTGGAAATCGATGGCAAGGAGTATGAAGACCAGAGCTCTGGTGATGGTCAGTATGACGCCTTCGTGAAAGCGCTGCGCAACATTTACAAGGTGAAGCTCGGCAAGACTTTCCCCAAACTCGACAACTATCAGGTAACCATTCCTCCAGGTGGTCGTACTGATGCTCTCGTTCAGACCGTCATCACCTGGCGTGAAGGCGACCGTATCTGGCGCACCCGAGGCTTGGATGCCGACCAGACAGAAGCTGCTATCAAGGCTACGCTGAAAATGATCAATATGTACGAGGCTGATAAGAGCGACGAACAGGCTGTCTCGCCTCGAAATCTTGATATGGAATAATATCTCCGAAGATTAATAAATTATCTCCGAAGGTTATGCAAATATCTCCGAAGGTTATCCAAATATCTCCGAAGGTTATGCAAACATCTCCGAAGGTTATGCAAACATCTCCGAAGGTTTCTATTCAGCAGCACGCCCTGAACCAACGGTCACCGGCCGAAGGGAAAGGTAAGGGGCAGCAGCTCTTAGCCCAGGGCAACACCCTGGGTATGAGATAGCATTTAGCAATGCGCCCTGTAAGGGCAAAAGCTTTAATCATTCAAAAAATAAACAATTAAAAAATCAGATAAGATGAAATTAAACATTGCAGTTCTCGCCGGTGATGGTATCGGACCAGAGATTATGAAGCAGGGCGTAGCAGTAATGCAGGCCATTGCAGAGAAGTTCAACCACGAGTTTACTTACAACGAGGCTATCTGCGGCGCTCACGCTATCGACGAGGTAGGTGATCCATTCCCAGAAGAGACCTTCAAGACTTGTATGGATGCTGACGCAGTGCTCTTCGCTGCCGTTGGTGACCCACGTTTCGACAACAACCCTACAGCCAAGGTTCGTCCAGAGCAGGGTTTGCTCGCTATGCGTAAGAAGTTGGGTCTCTTTGCCAATGTACGCCCAGTGGCTACATTCGATTGCCTGCTCCACAAGTCACCATTGAAGGATGAGCTCCTGAAGGGTGCTGACTTCGTAGTCATCCGCGAGTTGACTGGTGGTATGTACTTCGGTGAGAAGTATCAGGATAACGATAAGGCATACGATACAGATATCTATACCCGTCCTGAGATTGAGCGCATCCTGAAGGTAGCTTTCGAGTTTGCCATGAAGCGCAACAAGCACTTGACAGTAGTAGATAAGGCAAACGTATTGGCATCTTCTCGTCTCTGGCGTCAGATTGCCAAGGAGATGGAGCCACAGTATCCTGAGGTAAACACCGACTATATGTTCATCGACAATGCTTCTATGCGTGTGTTGACAGAGCCTACCTTCTTCGATGTCATCGTTACAGAGAACACCTTCGGTGATATCCTTACCGATGAGACCTCTTGCATTACCGGCTCTATGGGCTTGCAGCCATCTAGCTCATTGGGCGAGCACACCCCATTGTTCGAGCCTGTACACGGTTCATGGCCACAGGCAGCTGGCAAGAACCTGGCTAACCCTGTAGCTCAGATTCTTTCTGCAGCCATGTTGCTCGAGCACTTCGGTTTGAACGAGGAGGGTGCCTTGATCCGCAAGGCAGTAGATGCTTCTCTCGATGCCAATGTCCGCACTCCTGAGATTCAGGTTGAGGGCGGTGCTCACTATGGCACAACAGAGGTTGGCGAGTGGATTGTTAACTGGATAAAGAACGCATAATGAGAGGACACCGTCCTTTTGTGCTTGCTGCTATGCTTGCCCTGTTGCTTGGCGGCAGAGGCCAGGCGTTGGCTCAGCAGGGAGGTGCAGCCTTGCGCGACTCCTTGGCACATGCCACAGATGTTCTGGCGTATCATCCTGACAGTGTAGACCTGCGCCTGAAAAAGGCTGCATGGAACATACAGTTGGAGCAATGGAACTATGCCAAGGATGAGCTTGATAAGGTGCTCTTCCTCAATCAGACCAACATTGCGGGACTTTTCTACCGGGCTTTTGTCAACGAGAAACTGAAGCGTTACAACTTTGCGCGTCTCGACTATCAGAACCTTCTTGTTTTGGTACCTGGCAACTTCCAGGCACAGTTGGGACTGGCGCTTCTCAACGAGAAAGACCAACATCTCACCGAGGCTTATGATGGCATCAACAGTCTGATAGAGCAATATCCCGACAGCGCTGTAGCTTATGCAGCCCGTGGTGGAATGGAGAAAGAGAGGGGCATGCTCGACCTGGCGGTTTATGACTATGGCGAGGCAATGCGCCTCGACAGTACCTGTCAGGACTATGTGGTCAATCATGCCGACTTGCTCATCAGCTTAGGTCGCAAGAGCGAGGCATACGATGACCTTCGCCGTTTGCAGACGATGGGTGTCAAGTCAGGACAGTTGCAGGATTTCTTTGCACGTTTGCGGCGGAAGAAGTAGCGGCACATTTCATAAGCATTTTAAAACTTCCAAGTTTACACGCATAAAAAAAGGAGATTTTCCGTATATGGAAAATCTCCTTTTTTATCGTATGTTTTTTTTGCAGAACTCTAACTTTCCCATTTGCGAAAGTTAAGTCCTGAGCCCACTTGAAAAAGTCATTTTTGATAATTTCTTCATGTGTAACCATCTGATAATCAAATGGCATTTTGTGGGGAAAAGAACCAAAAACTACTTTTTAAAGTGGACTCAGTCCTTTTACTTCTTGGGAAGGTTGCGGAGAACCTCCAGCAAGTGATCCCAAACCATCTGAACAGTAGGGATGAGCAGAGCCTCTTCAGGAGTATGTACATTGCGAAGGGTAGGACCGAAGCTTACCATGTCGAGGTTGGGATATTTCTCAGAGAAGAGACCACACTCCAGACCGGCGTGAATTCCTTTTACCAAAGGCTCTTTGCCGAATAGTTTTTCGTAACTCTTGACTGTCAGGTCGGTCAGGGCACTGTTGGCACGCATCTTCCATGCAGGATATTTGTCGCCTACACTTATCTTGGCACCAGCCAACTGGAAGGCAGCCTTCACCGTATTGGTCATATTGTCGAGGTTGCTCATCACATTGCTGCGCTGAGAAGCAACAATTTCGATGCTGTCCTCGGTAGTTGCCACACTTGCCACATTGCTCGAAGTCTCAACCATTTCGGCAATGGCCTCGTCCTGGCAGTGGGTGAGAGGCCCATTGTCAACAGCCTGCAGTGCCATGATGAATCTGTCAGCCACCTGGCTTTCGATTACGTCCACAGCATCAGTGCTCTCCATGCTGAAGTGCATGCTCTGCTCCGTAACATGGAACTCGTCTTCCACCTCAGAGGCAAAGATGTTCCAGTCAGCACGAACTTGCTCTTTGGCCTCGTTCTTTACCGCAAACACAACCTGTCCGTCGCGAGGAATGGCGTTGTGCATCTTTCCGCTGTTGAAGCTTGCCAAGAGGATGCCGTCTTCTTGTTTCTCCATTTCCATGTAGAGGAAACGGGCCAGAATCTTGATGGCATTGGCGCGCTTCTTGTCGATATCGTCACCCGAGTGGCCTCCGTTCAGTCCCTTGATACTCAATTTGAGGAAGAAATATCCGGCAGGAGCCTTCTCGCGAGAGAAGTCGAAGGTGGCATGGATCGTCTGTCCACCGGCACAAGAAACGAAGATAAGTCCTTCGTCCTCTGAGTCGAGGTTGATGAGCATGTTGCCTTTCATGAAACCAGCCTCCATGCCGTGTGCACCAGTAAGTCCAGTTTCCTCGTCACGTGTGAAGACACACTCCACAGGTCCGTGCTCGATGTCATCAGAGTCGAGGATAGCCAGCTCAATGGCGCAGCCTATTCCGTCGTCGGCGCCTAAAGTTGTGCCCTTGGCTTTCATCCATTCTCCGTCCACGTAGGTCTGTATGGCATCCTTGGTGAAGTCAACGTCTACATCCACCAGCTTGTCGCACACCATGTCCATGTGGCTCTGCAGGATAATCGTCTCTCGGTCCTCATAGCCAGGAGTGGCGGGTTTGCGGATAATCACGTTGCCGGTTTTGTCGACAACAGTCTCCAAGTTGTGGCTTTTACCAAACTCTTTCAGGTACTCAATCATCTGTTCCTCGTGCTTTGATGGACGTGGAATCTGATTGATTTTAGCAAACTGCTCGAAAACTCGAGCAGGTTTCAAATCATTTTTAGTCATTTTATGTATTTTTATTTTGAACTTTGCTTGAAAAATATTACCTTTGCATCCAAATGTGCAATCTAATGCACTGCAAAAGTAATAAAAATGATAAAGATATTGCTATTTAGCGTGTTAATAATTGCTATATCTGTAGCTTTATTATCCGTGAAGTTGATTTTTCGCAAGAACGGCAAGTTCTCCTCGCAGCATGTCCACGATAATCCTGGACTTCGCAAGCAGGGTATTCATTGTGTGGTAGACCAGGACCGCGAGGCACGACAAGCGGGAAAGGCCTATTGAGGAAGTGAAGAGTGAAGAACGAAGACGGATTCTCTCTTTAATAAATTATGTAAGATATAAAATAATAAAAAACTAAAATAACAAGAAAATGAAAAAGAACATTTTTGGCTTCATGGCTATCGCAGCAGTTGCTGCCTTGTCATTGGCATCATGCAACAAGTCGCAGCCACAGGTTGAGGCTAAGTCTGAGAGCAAGGCTCCTGCAGAGTTGAAGATTGCGTATGTAGAGGTAGACTCTATCATGACACAGTATACATTTGCCAAAGAGTATTCTGCTCTCTTGGAGAAGAAGGGTCAGAATATTCAGGCTACACTTGCACAGAAGCAGCAGAACTTGCAGGCAGCAGCTGCCAACTTCCAGCAGAAGATTCAGCAGAATGCACTCACACGCGAGCAGGCAGAGGCTATACAGGCTGGTTTGCAGAAGCAGAGCAACGACGTGCAGGGTTTGCAGCAGCGTCTGAGCAACGAGTTTGCTGCCGAGCAGGCAAAGTACAACAATGCTCTCCACGACAGTATTGCTCACTATCTGGCTGCCTACAACAAGGACAAAAAGTACAGCATCATCTTGTCTAAGAGTGGCGATAACCTTCTTTATGCCGACAAGGCTTACGATATCACTAACGAGGTGATCAATGGCTTGAACAAGGCTTACAAGGGCAAGTTGAAGAGCGATACTGCTGCACCTGCTAAGAAATAATCCTTCGGGTGTAAGTCTTAAAACACGTACAATAACGATTCTATTTTTTTAATAGAGAAATTTTTACTGATAGCCATACAGCTCCTTTCTGGATTGCTGTATGGCTATATATATAATAAGGTGTAAAAACTATGCTTCGCAAAGACAGATACCAATATGTGTTGGATTATTTCCGACAGGAGATGCCCCGTGTCACTACCGAGTTGGAGTTTGGCAGTGCTTTCCAGTTGCTGGTAGCCACCTTGCTGTCGGCTCAGTGTACCGACAAGCGCATCAACATGGTTACGCCAGCTCTTTTTGCCCGTTATCCTGATGCCCGTTCCATGGCAGCGGCTACGGTGGATGAAGTGTACGAACTCATTCGTTCGGTGAGTTATCCCAATGCCAAGGCGAAGCATCTCGTAGAGATGTCGTGCCAGTTGGTGGAGCGGTTCAATGGCGAGGTGCCAGAGTCGGCTGCCGATCTGACGAGCCTTGCCGGAGTAGGGCGCAAGACCGCCAATGTGATTCGTGCCGTGTGGTTTGGCAAGGCCACCATGGCAGTAGATACGCATGTCTATCGTGTCAGCCATCGCATGGGGTTGGTGCCTGCCACGGCCGACAGTCCGCGAAAGGTGGAAGACTATCTGATGGCTAACATTCCCGAAGCCGATATTCCCAACGCGCACCATTGGCTCCTGTTGCATGGCCGCTATATATGTAAGAGTGCCAAACCGCTTTGCGACCAGTGCTTCTTTAACGAGCATTGTCCCAAACGTCTGAAAAACAGTAAACTATAGCAATACAGATAAGATGAATGTCAAGAAGATCAATCATTTTTTGCAGGATGTGGCTGCTCACAACAACCGTGAGTGGTTCCAGGAACACAAGGCAGAGTATCTGGCAGCCAAGTCTGATTTCGAGGAAGGCATCAGGAAGGCCATTGCGCACTATGCCGGTTTCGATGACGAAATAGCCCACTTGCAGGTGAAAGACTGTACGTATCGTTTCTATCGTGACATACGTTTTTCTTCCGATAAGTCGCCCTATAAGCGCCATTTCGGAGCCTACATCTGTGCTCACGGCAAGAAGTCGCTTCGTGGTGGCTACTATATTCATGTAGAGCCAGGTCATTGTCTTTTGGCAGTCGGTGCCTACTGTTTGCCAACGAATATCCTTACCTCGTGCCGCAACGAGATTATGGGTAACATTGACGAATGGCGACGTGCTGTGGAGAATGGCAGGTTTGTCAATACCTTCGGTTATCCTGGTGAGGGTGTATGGAAGGACGATGACGAGATAAGCGACAAAGGTTTCGGAGTCAATATGTTGAAGAAAGCTCCCAAGGATTTCCCCAAGGATTATGAGTTTCTCGACTATCTGAAGATGAAGGACTACTGTGCCTGGGTCCGTGTGCCCGATGATTTCTTTGCCGATGAAGCTTGGCTCAGCAAGTCGGCAGACATCTTCCGTGTGGCAAAGCCCATGATGGATTTCGTCAATTCCGTGATTGATGACTATGAATAGCTCTGCTATTCCTTTTTGAGGGAAAAAGAATTCAAATATACACATAAAATGAAAACAATGCATTTCAGTCAGAAAGCCTTATCGCTTGTTGTCCTAAAATCCGCAACTATCATCCAATACACGATTAAGGGTAGATTTATGAGTC
>SAMEA3663124__coassemble_780_pt1 | contig 9872 bp, 4 predicted proteins | sample SAMEA3663124__metabat2_high_PE_028 | metagenome-assembled genome bin SAMEA3663124 (sample SAMEA3663124) | pig gut metagenome | biome: pig gut; feature: pig-associated habitat; material: faeces | place: Denmark | collected 2012
CCGATTGCTATTATACCCAGGGCGTTGCCCTGGGCTAAGAGCTTCTGCCCCTTCAGGGCGTGGTCTTAACTCTTTTAACTCCTCTAAAAGTCCACGACCGTGATTCCTGCTCCGCCAAACTGCACATGCTCATCGGCAAAGTGGGTGACATTGGGCACACTGCTCAGATACTGGCGGATGAGCTGTCGCAGGATGCCGTTGCCCTTACCATGGAGGATGCGCACACGGGGCATACCCACAAGGATGGCATCGTCGATGAAATACTGCACGGCATTGAGCGCCTCATCGCCACGCATACCTCTGATGTCGAGGTCTTGGTGGAAATTGGTCTTGTGCTTGTCTATCGTGTTGCGTGTCTCGGTACTGATGCCATACGAGCCCAAGTTCTCCTTGCGTTGTTCTGTCTTGTCGGTCTCGGTGGTGGCGACAGCATGTTCCAGACGGTTGAGGCGCATCTTGGTACGCATACCTCCAAAGACAGCAGTAGCCATATCGCCCGCTATGCTCTCTATGGTTCCTATGGTGGAGAGCCCCTTGATGCGTACGGTGTCGCCTACTGATAGAGGACGGTTTTCCTGCTGCGTCTTGTTGACAGCACTGCGCAGCGCCGCCGCAGCCTTCTCTTGGTTCTGAGTTTTTTCGGCTTTACGCTTGGCATGTCGTTCCTTGCGTTGCTGTATCTGTGCTATCTTGCGGGCTATCTTGTCGTCGTTCTCCTTGGTGTCGATGTCCTGCATCTCTTCCTTGAAGGCGTCCAGCTCCTGACGTATGCGCTTGGTCTCCTCCTTCTCAGCCTGCTTCTCGCGTATCTCGCGTATGGCGTTCTCTATCTTTTTGTTGCTCTCCTTCAGCAGTTCCTCTGCCTGTTGTTTGGCTTTGGCGAGTATCTGTTTGCGGCTTCGTTCTATGTCCTCTATGTCGCTCTCGTATCGCGAGATGGTCTTCTCCATGTCTTTCTCGCGCTGGTGTATGCTCTGTCGCTTGTTCTCCCAGTAGCGCTTATCGCGAACGATGTCCTGCAGATACTTGTCGCTCTGTATGTATTCGGAGCCTACGATGTCGCTGGCCTCCTTGATCACCTCCTCGGGGAGTCCTATCTTGCGGGCTATCTCGATGGCGAAGGAAGACCCCGGTCTGCCTATAGCCAACTGGAAGAGAGCTTTCATCTCGTGGCGGTCGTAGAGCATGGCACCATTGGCCACACCCTCATGACTGTCGGCAAAATGCTTCAGGTTCTGATAGTGTGTGGTAATGACTCCATAGGCACCTTGTTGGCAGAAGCGGTCGAGCACAGCTTCGGCGATAGCTCCGCCGATGCCAGGTTCGGTGCCTGTACCAAACTCATCGATGAGGATGATGGTGTCGCCATTGGCAGCCTTCATCATATTCTTCATGTTGAGCAGATGCGAGGAGTAGGTACTCAGGTCGTTCTCCAGACTCTGTTCGTCGCCTATGTCGATCATGATGTTCTGGAACACGCCCGTCTTCGAACGCTCGCTCACGGGGATGCTCAGTCCGCACTGCAGCATGTATTGCAGCAGTCCCACGGTCTTCAGACAGACCGACTTTCCTCCGGCGTTAGGACCTGAGATGATGAGGATGCGCTTCTCTTGTGTCAGCATGATGTCGAGTGGCACCACCTTCTCGCCTTTCTTCTCCAACGAGAGTCTGAGCAGCGGGTGAATGGCTCTGATCCAGTCTACGTGTGGGTGGGCTTCCACCTCTGGTTCTATGGCTTGTTGGGTCTCTGCAAGCTTTGCCTTGGCCTGTATCAGGTCGATGATGGCAAGGAATCGGTAGCTGTCCAATATCTCGTGCGAGAAGGGTCGCACCTTGTTGGTGAAGTCGGTGAGGATGCGTATGATCTCCTTGCGTTCCTCTCCCTCGAGTTCTCTCACGCGGTTGTTGGCTTCCACCACCTCGGTAGGCTCAATGAATACCGTTCTTCCCGTGGCACTCTCGTCGTGCACGATACCTTTTATCTTACGTTTCAGGGTAGGGATGACAGGGATGACGAGTCGTCCGTCGCGCAGGGTAGGAGTGACATCTTTCTCTACCACTCCCTCGCTCTGTGCTGCTCGCAGTATGCCGTACAGTGTGCGAGAGATACTGCCCTCTGTCTTAGCTAACTCCCGGCGTATCTGCAGCAACTCGGGGGTTGCGTTGTCGCGTATCTTGCCAAACTTGTCGAGTATCTGGTCGATGCGTTGTACCAGTTGTGGGAAAGACATGACGTCAGCCGACAGGCGATGCAGTGCAGGGTAGGGATATTTCTTCTCTCTGCGCCAACCGTCTTCTTGTTCGGCCTCGTCGTCATCGCTGTGGTTGAGTATCTTTACGATACCGTCGATGGTGCTCAGCGAGCGGCGAAGGTCAAAGAGCTCGTCTTCCTCTAAGTGGGTGTTCTCCACGCGGATGCGTACAATCGACTCTCTCACATCGTAGAAGTATTGCAGGGGGAAGTCTTCCACCTCCTCCATGAGTCTGCGAAACTCTCGGGTCTGCAACAGCCATTCGTTCACCTCGTCGGCATCAGAGCTGAAGTGCATCTTCTCTACCTGTTCCTTGCCCAGGGTGGAGAGGCATCGCTCACGCAACAGGTTACGAATCTCGTTGAATCCTATCTTTTGTTCAAAATTATCTGGATATATCATGTTGATCTTATTTTCAGGCGGCAAAGTTACGAATTTTTTGAATGTTACCCAAATTTCAACTGCAAAAAACAAGGGAGCGAACCCTGTTAGGTTGCTCCCTCGTTGTTCTTGTTTCTATTGTTGGTAGTTCTTAATCCCAGGAATCCCAGGAATCAAAGTCGTTAAAGTGCTCCTTGGACAATTCTTCAGCTCCGCCAGTTAGATGGTCTTTGTCAGTGGTAACACCTCCGCCTGGCATACCTCCACCTGTATTATCTGTATTTACAGTCTTTGAAAAGGTTTGCAGCAAACTTTCTGTCTGTAACGGAATGTAAAATATCTGTGGCTGTATATATATTTTTTTATTCATTGCTTCAAATGTTTTTATTTGATATACTTCTTACCATTAATAATATAGATGCCACTTGGCAGCGACTGGAAGCTGTTGGCATCTTCGCTAACCAACTGTCCGTTGATGTTGTAAACCTTTCCATTGGCTGGCATCAGCTGTCCGTCAGCATCAATGATCAAGTCTTCGATACCTGTAGTCTCGCCATTGTCGCCATCTACGTTGCTACTGTTTACCACCTGCAACATGATAGGTTTGGCACCATGTTGTGTTTCTGTACGTTTCAGATAACCACGGAAGCCTTTCAGTGTTCCACTCTCTCCAACGAAGTTCTTGAACAAACCATCCTTACTGATGAAGCCATCGCCTACCTGTACGGTCATATCGTTGCTGTAGCTTGAAGCCCATGTATAGCCATTGCCAGTACACCAGTCGTTTGGTTTACCATTTTCGTTTTTGGTTGCCTCGATAGTTACGTAAGGATATTCTGTTGCAGTAGCGGTGCTGATGCTCTCTACATCTTTGCTTGGCTTGATAAGGAATGGTTTGTTGGCCACGATGGTATTGTAAGCATGACGCACAAAGAAAACCTTATTGCCTTCTACACGGTCGAAGTAAAGAATCTGAGTACCGTTCTCATTGCCAGACTTGTAAGTGTCACCAAAGATAGCATCCACCTGATGTACGTTGAGGCTGAAAGGAAGAACGCAAGTTGTCCATACTCCTGCCGTCATACTGCGGTTGATGGTTACCTTTGCCACGTGACCAGCCTCTGTTGCCGTGATAGTATTGGTCTGGTCGTCGTTGAAAGTAAACTCTTCAACTTTTGGCTCGGTTGCACTCTTCTTAAAAGAGAAACCATAGAAACCTATCTTCGAACCGAAGTTGTAGAGATAGTATGTCTTGCCTGGTTTTACGCTGAAGGTATAAGTTACAGGCGAGTCAGCTAATACACACCATCCGTTTGAACCTGGCACTTTCTCATCGTAAGCATCGTTTGGAGCGACATTTTTAGGGAGGTCGCTCTCATAGATGTTGTTCTGGAATTTCTCAGATGTCATGTCGAAGTCGGTTGGGAGATTCTTAAAGTGACTTCTTACCTGCTCTAACGTAGGAGCGGTATTTGCTCCATTAGGATTAATATCCCACTTGTAGCTACTTACAGGCTGAATACCTCCTGTTGGCTTACCATTGGCATTGGCGATGCTTGCGGTAGACTGTACGAAGTTACCTTCTTCGTCCATGACAAACACACGACGCTGAGGACGATAGACGCCACTGTCGAACGCACCATTCTGGAAGATATGTACCGTAACAGTACCAGTTGTGACAGGATTGAAGACGAGGTATGATCCAGAGCATGGTACATTGAACATCTTGTCTCTGATAGTTTTAACATTAGTCTTGAAGTCTGCCTTCGAGATTTGTGTGGAGTTTGGCATTGCGTTAGAGCCATTCTCCTGACGTGCGTTCTTGCTTTTCTCGCCAGAGACGTAGCGGTCAAAACCTGCCATCTTCCATTTTGGCAGAGTAGCTGTATTTGCCCATTGATAGGTACTACTTAAGCCTTCATCTGAATAATTTGGTGTATCTACCTTTACGGTAGGGAACATCCATCCACCAAGAGTCACCTCCATAGTCTTGTCCTGGTTCCACATGATCTTCTGGTTGCCATACGTTACATCGGTGCCGTCGTTTTCTTTTTCTTTGGCGCGATACAAGGCTGGGTCATCTACATATACAGTGAGGAAGGCAGTGGTCGTTTCCAAATTCTCTCCCTTTACGGTGACTCTGACACTACCTGTTCCTTCGTTTACTGCCTCCAGTTTACCTGTCGTCATGTCTACCTTTACGAAACTTGGTGTAAACGATACCCATTTTGTGGTGTATTTGTTTTCATCAATTTTATTTGTTCCGTCGGTTGTTACCAAAACGTCAGGCGCACCCTCAGTAGTTCCTGTGTACATCGTAACATTTGCAGGGTTGAAATCTACTTTTGGAATGATGTAACTTGCGCTTACGTTGATTTTAAACGTGATATCTGCTGGTGCATTGTAAACGTCAGCATAGTTGTCTTTGTCAGTATTACTTGACTTAGGGACAGCAGTTACCTTTATGGTGTGCTCTCCTTCGGATAGGTTACGAAGCATTGTGAGTTTGTTACCTACAACTTTGTTGTTGGTGTTTACCTTTGTTGCTTCCTGTTCGTCGATATAGTATGTGTATTTGAAGTATTCGCTCACATCCTCACCGTCATAGATCAGTGGCACGGCGAATGACTTGTTTTTAGTCTTGTCCGTGTCATATTTCACCTTTACTGTCTCCGTCGCAAAGTTGTTCAGGAATACGGGAGTAAGCTTACCCTTTACCACATTATATGTAAAGGTGAATGTACTTTCGGTGAACAACTCGCTGAGTGATTCTGTTGGCTTTGCTGTCACTGTGATAGTGGAAGTGCCCTCTGTCCATTTGTATGGATTACCTGTAACTGTGAATACGCCATTGTTCTCTGTCACATTGCTGCCCACAATAGTGAACGACAGGGTGTAGTCTGTTCCGAGAGTCAAGAGTTTGTCGTTGTCACCATAAACCTTGATGTCTGGTTGCTTAATCTGGGCATCAGTGGCGTTGATGTTCACGTCGTTGGTGGTGATAGTCAGAGGTGTCGCATCCTTTAACGTGATGGTGTAGGTAGCAGTACATCCCTCGTAGTTATCCTTGTCTGTTGGGGTAATGGTTGCGAGAATGGTAACGGTACCTGTCGACTTGATTGTGATTTCGCCGTTGGCAGCTACTGATGCGATACCCTCATCGTTAGAGGTGTAAGCGACTGTGTAGGCGCTGAAATCATTGTCGCCTGCCTTTACGGTGAGTTGAGGCAATGACATGGTGTAGTTGTCTGTCTTGTTGATGACCACTTTACTATGCTCAGCAAAGGCTGCTGTGAGACGGGTCTTGTTGCCTGTTACTCCAGAACGTGTGATGTTGAGTGAAGTAATGTAGGTTGTACTGCCACCGAAACGTCCGAGATAGAGAGCGTCGCAATCAGCCTGTACGGTAAAGGTATATTCCTTCTCTGTAGCAGGGAATGCTGGTGACTGGTACTGTGGTTCATCGTCTGTGAGGTTGGCATAGAGCAAAATGCCAGATGTTGCCTTGGGACAGTAACCCTTGATGGTTACTATATCGCCAGCATGGAAACCGCCATCACCAGCAGGGGTAATGGTAACATATTTGTTCTCACCTTGCTTGAAGTTGGTGCCCAACATGATATTGTTTGTACCAATTGTAATGCTGGAGTTGGTAGTTTCTTCTTCACCGATATTCGTCAAGAAGTCGTAAACTACAGTTGTCTCAGATGGGTTGACATCTTCCTTCTTTGCTATGCTGACATCAAAACTACAAGTGCATCCGTCATAGATAGTCTCCTTGTTGGGTGTTATTGTAGCTGTGATGGTGGTCTTTCCTATGCCGACGAATGTCAATTTGCCGTCTACTACCTTGGCTATATTTTCATTGCCAGAAGTGTACTTCACGTTGTAGTCGGTCATTTCCTGTTCGCTAATCTTGTCTTTGACGGTAAGTGTAGGCAAAACTCTTGCCTCATCGCCTTCATTGGCACTTACTGAAGCAGAAGAGAATGCTGGTACGAGCTGTCTTCCTGTTACGCTGATGGTAAATTGGGCAGTAGTAGCGTTGTATTTGGACTTGTCGACAGGTGTGATGGTTGCTGTGATTGTAGCTGATTCTCCCTTATTGACAGAAGTAAGTGTCTTGCCATCGGCAGAAACGCTCACTGCATTTGTGTTGCTTGAAGCGTAGGTTACGCTGTAGTCAGTACCTTCTTCCAATGTGGTTTCTCCTGCGTTTACTGTAAGTGTAGGAGTAGTGAAAGCCACTTCGTTGGCAACGACAGACAATGTTCCCTCTGCGTATGTTGCTGTGAGGTCGGTCTTAGGAGTGGAAGGAGTGGATGAAGTGCGAGTGATGGTAATAGAACTGATAGTCTTATTGTCTCCAGATCTTAAATAAAGAACAGTTGCTCCAGCAAGATTGTCATCTACAGTGTAAGGACTTTTTGCAATATTGTTTGTAGTATTACTACTGTTGTCTTTTGTGGCGTATATATTGTCTCCAGAAGTAGTTATCGTTATAACATCTCCCTTTGCAAGTGCTTTATCTAAGGTGATTTTTACATATTGCTCACTTTTGTCTGTATATGTAATACTTCCATTTACAATCATGTTTTTAGCAGAACCTTTGCCGTTGTATACAAATGCAGAACCTCCTGTAATAGTTGCATATCCCGCCAAAGACAGTTCGCTTTGCTTTGCTACACTTGCATTTGCTCCTGTATTTACAGAAAGAGAGAAAATAGTTGTTGTCTCACCATTCTCACTACCACCATTATTATCTGTGCTACCATTATCCGTATTTGAGTTACTTTTGGCAGTTACATTTGTTGCGCTTGTCGTAATAGTTTTACCATTAGCAGTAGCTTCGCAATAATAATTTCCATTTTCTGTTGGAGCATAAGTAGCAGATTTGGCATTTGCGATTGCATTACCATCCTTATACCACTGATAAGTGACATCACCACTTCCATAAGCAGTTGCATCAAGGGTTCCTGCAGTAGTAGTGAAGTCATAGCTTGGAGCCAAGTCGCGAGCAAAGAGAATCTGCTTGCTGTCCTGGTTCTGGTAAGCACGCTCGTACTCAGTAGCAGCCATAATGAAGCCACCGAGAACCTTGCCCTCGGTATAATAATAACCAGTATTTTCGCCAGTTACAGCTTTTGCGTCATCACCGTTAATGTAATAACTGCGTGAGCCATCACGTAATTTTTTATTGTTAGTTCCTAATCCAGCCGAACAACAACTTCCCAAAATTTGGATTTTGTTGTTGTCATCCTTGTCATACGCCATAAATTTATTTACTAAGGCAACGTATGCTTTCTTTGCCATAGTCTCATATTTGCTGCTTTCAAGTAAATTCAAGCGTAAGGCTTTCAAGTATGCAGCTGTAAAAAGTGCAGAACATGATGACTCTTCGTAGTTCCCATCAAGTGCATTGTCTTTTTGGTCCAAGACTTGATACCATGTTCCATCTGCGTTTTGGTAAGATGCTATGCTTGCTGCAAGTTTTTCAAGATAGCCTTTCAAAGTAGAATAATTAGTATTGCTTGTTGGCATATGCTCAAGGACATCGACTAAAGCAAGCATATACCAAGCATTGGCTCTACCCCAAAATGCTCCTGAATGATATGAAGTAGCATCTGTAGCTTTAGACCAATCTGTGATAGTAGGTGTTGCTGTCATTCCATGATATAAAAGACCTGTCTTGGAATCGCGCAACTGTTCCCATGTGATAGAAAACTGTTTTGTCAATAGACTCCAATCATCGTTAGAAACATTATTGATTGCCTTTTTATAATCTATCAATTGTGCAAGAAGGGCAGGTCCCATATACATTCCATCACACCATACTTGGTCTACATAATTGTATTTGTGGAACCAACCACCCAACATTTTCTTTTGAACATCGTTGGCTGTAGCTTCTTTGACTTCAGAATTTGTACCACCGATAACATTGTACTCGTTATAATATTTTAAATCGGTGATAATAGCTTCTATAGCATTCTTTGCTTTAGTTTTTGCTGCATCCTCGCCCCATTTGTTATTATTGATAATATGAAATGCCATTTTTGCAGCATTCATATTGTCAAGGGTCATCTTGGCTTTTTCTTGTGCGGAATAGTTATAGTTAGTAGCATAGGCCTGTGCGGATTTAAACCAAGGTTTTGCCCAATCGAAATCTACATAGTAATCAGAAGCTTCAAGAGTGGCTTTGCCAACAAGACCTGCAACATAATCCAATTTCATGTTCGCTTTGTTGGCATACTCTCCTAATGACTCTGTGTTTGAATTCCATTTCGCAAAGCCATAAGCTTTTTGATTACCACGGAAATCATAAAGTCGCGAATTAATCGCCCACTGCGAATAGCGGACACCGGAATTGAATTTTACCCCCCATTGCTATCTGCCGCTTTCACTCCAATGACGCTGAGGCATGGGAGTAAAAGGAGAAGAAACAGGCGAGCGAAACCGCCTCGGCTCATGTCGAGGAAGCGGAATGTAAGTGTTTCGTGTTTCATTTCACTTTTATTTTTATTGTTTTTGTGCTTATTTAGCTGTTTTATATTACTCATACTTCTACTGTAAGTCTATGCACCGCTGATTTTTTTCTTTAGTTATTTTTGATGGTAGTCTGTTTTAAACATCCCAGTATAGCGGTCGCAGTCGAGAACTTATACGATGAAATTTTTTTGTGCAATCGATTGCACTTTCTTTTCGGCTGCAAAGATACGAAAATATGTTAAAAAGGAATGAATCCATTTTGTCTAAAATCAGATTTTCTACGTAATCGTTTGCGTGTGGCTTACTTTTGGTTCTTGCGATATGCCTTTTTTCTTATTGTCATGCTTTCAGGTATTTATACACTTATAGAACTTTAGCAAGTTCAGAAGTTACTCAAGTTTCGCAAGTATAGAAGTTACTTAAGTTTCGCAAGTTCAGAAGTTATAGAAGTTACTCGAGTTTCGCAAGTAGTTTAAGTACGGGCTGAAGGCCCAAAAACTCAGTCAATAAGTTACAAGGCCTATAACTATGATTTCAACCTGTACGGTTGGCACGCCCTGAAGGCCCAAAAGCTCAGTCAATAAGTTACAAGGCCTATAACTATGATTTCAACCTGTACGGTTGGCACGCCCTGAAGGCCCAAAAGCTCAGTCAATAAGTTACAAGGCCTATAACTACGATTTCAACCTGTACGATTGGCACGCCCTGAAGGGTAGGGTGTTCAAAATCCGTTTAAAATCCGACGCATTTTTT
>SAMEA3663124__coassemble_903_pt1 | contig 8938 bp, 1 predicted proteins | sample SAMEA3663124__metabat2_high_PE_028 | metagenome-assembled genome bin SAMEA3663124 (sample SAMEA3663124) | pig gut metagenome | biome: pig gut; feature: pig-associated habitat; material: faeces | place: Denmark | collected 2012
ACCATATTGTAGGTGAATATAGCAGAATACAAATGCAAAGGACTCTTGCCCACAGTACCCAACTCAAAGAGCTGCGAGAACTCCCTAACCTCAAAAGGGAAGAAATTAACTGTGTTTATATCCATGCCATCACAATGAAGCTGTTTCTGAGGAGCACGTTGCATGAACGTTTTAACCATGCCATTATAAGCAAACTGACTCACTATATCACCAATCACAGGAATTGATCTGTACTGAGTAGTAAGAGCTTCCAATGGGTAACGGTCAAAACTATTCAAGGCTGTCTTCAACTCGTCAATTCCAACCATTTGATAAATGTTCTCCACCTCAATTTCATTTCTTGGTACCGGGCGTATCTGCATAGGATCTCCCGCTATGATAAATCTGCACCCCTCACTTTTATATAATATATAGGTAATGGTAACCAAATCCATCATGGAGGCTTCGTCAATGATAATGTAATCCCAATCAAAGTCACATATAGGAGTATCGTCAGGATTCACTGTATCATAGGAATACCTTGCACCCGTAGTAACCATAATGTTGACAGAAGAAGCATCCATATCCATGGTATCACGAGTTGTGACAACTCCCTCTTCAATCAAATCGGCATCCTCGGTAGTTCCGAACCTGCTCAAGTAATTATAGCACAAATCATCTGCCACCAAACGCTCTGCAATGACATCTGCAGCCTTATTGGTTGGAGTCATCACCAGAATGTTGAGGTTTTCACCACCGTTTTCTACCAGCTCATGAATCTTCTCCACCACTCTTGTTGTCTTACCTGTTCCTGGAGGGCCATAGATAAAGCTAATGTCAGCAGGTAAGTTTTCCTGCATATTAAACTCATCCGGCAATGAAAGCTGCAAAAATCTTGTCTGCAATGAATCCAAGATATTGTTACTGTTCTCCGCCTTCAAACGGATTAGAGTAGCCTGACGGCATAAATCAAGCGTCTCGTCACTCATCTCATCAACCAACAGATCTACAGAAGTTTCATCCACACGAACCAGACTGACACCTCTCAGGATTTTAGTGTTATCCTTATAGAATACCACCACTTGAAGATTGTCAGCATTGTCCAACCAAGAAGGCAAGACCTTGGAAGGAACCTGGAGACGAAGAATCCTATCATAAGACAGGAACTCCTTGGCATAGAAGTCCACCTGTATCTTGCTTGTTGACAAGCTACTCTTGTCAGAATAGATCAACTCCATCAGATACTTGAACCACAGATAGCTGTATTTTGGCGTATCATTCAGAAAATGATTAACCTGCAATTGCTCGTCTGCATATTCAGCAGCATTCTGTGCCTCCGTATTCTTTCTCTTAAGATTCTGCTCCATACGAGAAGCAGTGTCCCCACGCTGATGGAAATCGTAATTATCCTCACCAAACAATTCCCCAGAGTTACTTGAAGAAGACTCCCCAGAAGAGAATTCTGGCACTTCACCAGCATTTCTTGAAGAAGAGTAAGGTCGATGCAATTCCTTATTTGCCTTCTGCTCCCACTTATGCTGAAGAGCTTGTTGCAAATCCTCTTTCTGCTCATCACCGCTATCAAAGACTTCCTCATCACGATTAACTGTTCTTCTTGGAGCATGATGCTTACCCTTGTCACTTCTTTCCTTCCGCTCCTTAGGTTGGCTGACCTCATCATTTGATGATTCAAAAGAGTTCGTACCTTCGCCATGATCATCAAAAGATGAGTCTGACTCGGATAAGTCTGAAGGTGCATTTGAATGGTCCACCTCTAAATCAACCAAACTTGTATCCAAGGAAGCATCAGAAGTATCTGTTTCAACCCATTCAGCAACCTCTTCATTATCAGAAGCCTTCAACCCTTGACGTGAAGTTTCATCAAGAAGCTCTAAAAACTCCGGATCCAAATCCACTTCGTTAGCCAACAGATATTTGTTGAAATCAGCAGCAAAAAGACTCTCCAGGTAATTATTGTCCTGTTTCAATGAGAAGACACGCTTGATCCAACTCAAAACATTGATGAACATCTTACCACCCCAAGATCCAACATACCATAGCTTGTCATCATCTTCAATGAATGACAAACGCGTTGTGGAAATATTCTCATCATAGAAATAGTCAATCTGTTCACAACTACAAATATTACAAGCATCCAGGAATGATGCATTCCTCTGATAAGTCTCTTTCCAATCACCACCAGCTTTATATGCAAGATACAATAAACGCTTCTTTATCTCTTCTTTGGCCTCAGTATCTTCATAAAAATCTCCGGTTTTTCTCTTCTGAAAGTCAGAGTTTGATATGATTTTAATACCTAAGATGTGACACAAGCGCTCATAATCCTGCCTAGACTCAGGCATAAATGAAGGATTGCACACATGTGAATTCGTACCAAAGCTATCCCTCAAAGTTGAATTGTTCCAATCCAATGCAACTAGTGAAGACAAAGGCTCCCAGGTTTTCGTACCAGCATACCAACTCGCATTTTCACGAAACTCCCCTATTTCTCGTCTGTATCTGTGAATCGTCTCATCACGTGATTCCACAATCCAGTCGTAAACTTTCCTTCGATAATCATTCGTCTTCAAAAGCAAATAGTCCAAACAATCCGTAAATGTCAATTTGCTTCGGAAGCCAATATAACCTAACCATGCAGGCAACTCAATGTTAGGAAGTTTGTAACTGCCATTAAGCAGCGAATTGACTATTTTCTGCAACTGTCCTTCTCTGTAATCATACAAATCCACAGGACGCTTTAATCCCGTGGGTGAAGGGATACAAGGCAACATTCTTAGATGTTCCTCATCACAAATATATTGTAATTGTACTGCTTTATGAGGAGCATAATACCCCCAAAAGTACTTCGCAAACTTAGGATTTGTCAAAAGCTGAAGATTAACCTCCTTGAAAGTCTGCCCAACCTGAAAATACCCCAAGAAGACATTTCTGTAAGAAGACTCAATAACTCCCCTGTAATCTTCACTCAAATAGGATAAAGACTGGATGTCACAACTCTCATAGTCACAATCCGGGTGATAGCAAGAACCCAAATATAACTGAGAACTAGGACGTAAATCCTGATTCTTATCATAAAGCTTGATACTGGTAGCTTTGACTATTTCCTTGAAATCTTCCTTCTCCTCATCAAATATGGTAGCCATTTCAGCAATAATCCTAAGATGTGCCTCATAAGCATAACTCTCTTGATGAGAGATAAAATAGCGTAATTTCTCATTTCGCAATGCTGTCAAGGAAAGACATTTTTTCTGGCAATCCATCACTGCTTCCAGGAAACGCTTGATTCGTTCAGCCACTTCCGGTTTGTCATCATAGCCATCCAGATACTTGGCAGAAACAAGATTAGGGATACGTACATCGGCTAACGGATCGACAGAGATATTGAGATATCCTCCAGACAAGAAGGCATCAGAAGGATGACGATAATGATTGTCATCACAAAGAAGCCAAAGCTTAGAAAGCATGATTCTCATCCTGGAATTCTCTTCATTGGCCAATATTCTACGAATCTCCCGTTCATGTTCTGCCAATACACCAACTATCTCTATTCTACCAAAGTAAGTATCAAGATTTGGCAAAATCTTCTCAAAGACAATATCATGTGTATCCACAATGACACCCACAGCTTTGAACAGATTCAACCAATCTTTCTTGGAATCTCCACTTCTCAGATAACAAGATGACACGAAAGCAGGAGTATCTGTAAATTCATGAACTATCTGTTCTATATCATAGTTGGCATATTCGTTTGACAAGAACAATTCTTCAGGAGTGAACATCTTCTTTTTAGAACCGGAACCACTATAACCCAACACAGGAAATTTCGACAGATCACCTTTTACTTCACCCGAGAGTTCTGCATCCAGAACCCACCTCCAAAAGCGCACATTTCTGTCCTCATCCAGAAGATAGTCATAAACCTCTTCCAGATTATCTTGGTTTGAAATATAAGTGACAAATTCATCAGAAGTAAGCTCATTATTATCCAAAAACTCACAGTAATATCTTCGTTCTTCCTCACAAGTGACATAATCATGATGAATAGTATCAAGCAAACTCTCAGGAACCAGATCCGCCTTTACTATACTCGTCAAAGACTCAGATGGCAAGTAATGATTGGTGGAACAGGATACACGAATACCCTCCTTCTCTGTGGGAGATTCTATGAAAATTGGCACAATCTGCACCTTCTTGAAGTCTTCAGAAGACAATGCCTCCCGATTACGGAAAACATATTGATGGAATGCAAGATTGGCCTTTCTATCCTTCAAACTATCTCTGAATCTATCGATGACTGCCAATACATGCTTACGGAAGAAATCAATGGTATCAAAAGATTTAAAGCCAAGTTTCTTATAAAATTCTTTTCTCTCCTGACCATCAAACAACGAAGTATAGTAATCATCACAGATATGCATGGAACCTTTAGCAAACCATTCCTGACCATACAAGTCATCCAATGCAGGAGAGTGATAATAAGTCATTCCACCCCAATCCTTACAGGATTTCAGTTCTTCCTCACCATCCCATTTAACTGGTACACAGCGGAACTTGACGTCTATCACATCTTCCCCTTTGAACAATATATTTTGATTGACGAAAAGGAAATTCAAAAAATCTTTACTAACCTCCTTGGTCTTGATATTTTCATATATGGAAGCAAGGAATCTTTCCTGCTTTAACAAATTGCCAAAAGTTGGCGCAGTGAACATATATACCAGAGACATAGACTTGAAGTAAGACACAATATTATCATTGTCCATACCATCCATGCCATAAAGAGAAGAAAGCACTAGGCACAACTCTTTTGGAAGCCATTTATTTTTTACAGCCTCTACCCAATAATCATTTTTGAAATACACATTGCTGGCAATCGGTACTAGCTTCTCGGTCTCTCCATCCGTTGCGAATAATGAGAGTAAACGACGCATAATCGGCGTAAACTTGTACTTTAAAGAACCAAAATGCAATGCAAGGAAACTATAGAAGGAAATATTCATTTCCTTATTTTCGATCTGCTTTGCAATCAGAGGAAGATAGGTATCATTTGAAATAAAACTTTGAAAGAGATCCATTTCATTTACTCCATTGATACCCTGGTTTTCAAATAATACTTTTATGAAATCGCGGTCGTTCGCAAAATAATCGCTATCAACAAAGTTCATCCAATTATCATCTACCCATTTTTGAGCCGCAAACTCTTTGCCCAAAGCATTTGACAAATATAGTTTCGTAGAGTTATTACTATCCACCATCTTACCATTATCGGTAAAAATCGGGTAATGAATATCACCTATTCTAACGCCATATCCACTTTTTGCCAAGAAGTGCAACAAATGAATATTATTTTCCTTGTTTGTCAACCTCTCATGAATATCATTGATGTTGGTAACGATTTTCTGAGCAAAACGATAATCACTAAACTGAGCAAACTTATTAGTCACCAGGTTCCATTTATTCAACTTCTCCAAGGCAACTCTAACGTCAGGATCCAAGCGACAAATCTTATCACTTAAAAAGGAAAGGTCATCCATGTATCTGTCAACATCAAGATATAGGTAACTCATTCTCTTTAAATTGCCTTCTGCATCAAGGAAGATAGGTAAACCATCAACCACTGTTATGTAATCGCTCTCTATCAGGAATCGGTTAAATCTTATGTTATTGTCTTTCATGGAAAGCCACTCCTTAAAGGCTTTATTCTGAATGAGCAATACAAGCTGATCATTGTCGAATCTGTCACACTCTCCCGGAATCGTTTCATTCAACAAATCATTCAATCCTTCAGTATTTCGAATATCCTTATGTGGTAAATATTTATTTGTATTCACAAATGAATAAAACTCTTCATCTGTCAACAAAGGATCCTCTCCGCTAACAAGCCCAATCTCGTCAAAGATAACATTGCAGGCTTTACACAAGAAATACTTCCCATTTGCTTCTACAGGAATGCAAGGAATCATTCTCATGCTCTCATCAAAACCATTAGAAAACAGACGGGCATAATAATTCGACGAAGAAAAGTCCGGCAATAACGCAAATACAGACTCCATGTCCCATTCACCTTCATGTGCTAAGAAACCAGCCCACCATTGGACAAACTTGCGGCCACACTCTTCCATGACAACATCATTCCACATCACTTCATGTAACCCACTACGAGAGCCATTAGGAATAAAGTCGGCATTCAACAAGAAACCAAAGTCAAGACGCAGCTCTGTAGGAAGATAATTGTAAACACGAGCATCCTTGACAGGAACCAACCTATTTCCTTCTCTTGAAACAGCAAAAGAAATACCAATAGAGTCAATATCCTTAAATTTCTCCGGAATCTTACTGGCTCCGGAATCGGCATTTTTTCTTACCCATTCCTTCAAACTCTCAGGAAGAGTATATGGAAATCTGTCAACAACCCACTTGTTTCTGTCCTTGATAACCTCAAACTTTCTCTTACCATCAATAAACACTTCTGCCTTAGAAACATGAGGAATGAATAAGAGAATCTGACTATCACTGAACACTTTGATCAATTGAGGAATATTTTCCCTTGCATCACGCTTGTGACGTAGAGCAAACTGGACCCTGTAAGAAGAAGGAATAGAAGCCAAAGCTTTCTGTAACTCTTCGTCAAGTTCGGCTTCAGATGTAGGAATCGGCATAATTGTCCAAGGAGAAGAACCATGACTTTTCTCATCAGCATAGGACTCATCGAAACGCAATTGCCAATCACCAGAATGCAAAAACACATAATTATTGTTCACAAAAACGGTCTTGAAGCCAATACCCTTATAACCAATAGTATCCTTGTTGGCACGTTTCTCACCCTGATTGAAGGAACAGAGACCTATGATATTTCTCAAATTAAACTGGGCACCAGTATGCAGGAACAATAAATAATGCTCAGTAAGCACAAACTTCACAGCCACCTCATTCTCCTCACCGGAATGAGGATAGTCATTTGCATTTTGAAGAAGCTCATAGATATATGTATGCTCTGCACCAGTAACCTCGCTCAAGATAGTTTCCTGAGTGCGCACTTCATCCTCTATCTTCTTTCCTCTAGAGTCTGAATAGATTTTAAACAAACGATTTAGCAAAGCTGTCTTGTCAATAGGACAAACTTCACCATCAACAGCAAGAGTCAATGGACTAGAAGCAACCAAATGCCACTTAAATCTATAAAACTCATGCTCAACCAACCCATTATTATCATATCTGATTTCAACTTTATCTCCACTCTCATAAAAAGTACGAACCACCTCACCCTCGGAACCTCGAAGATCTATAAAGTGGCCATATCCTCCTTCAGTGGTGTAACATCCAATAAGTTCATCAGAATGTCTCTCTTTTAAGTCATATTCATTAATTTCCATATCATTCGGTTTTGATTAATGTGCAAAATTAGATTGCAGCTGTGCATGGTATCTGCATTTCAAATGCAAATATAATTGCAAAAGTAATCATTTTATTAAGAAACAAGAAAAAAATCCAAGTTTTTTTAGCCAAAACAGAAAAAAACTTGTTTCTGTGCACATATCTTGTACAGAATTAGTATCTTTGCCAATGATAATAATTTAAATGTTTAGCGTATGCTAACTAACAAGAATGCCCAACTCAGGTATCAAAGATTAGATAGGTGCTTCAGTGATTTTAAGCACAAATATACGATCAATGGCCTCATGGATAAAGTGAATGATGCACTCTATGACTTGGCGGGAACTGATATAAGTGTTCGCCTGATACGTGCTGACATTAAGTATATGCGCGATAGAATTACCTACGATGTACCAATAAAGGCCTATCCAATGGCAGTAGGTAAAAAATCATATTATAGATATGAAGACCCAAACTTCACTATATATAATAATGAGCTGTTCATTGAAGAGGTGAACAATCAGCGTTCAACCATTCAAATGCTCGGACGCTATAGAGGTACACCAGCTACTGCATGGCTTGAAGAGGTTATCTCTAATTTGGAATACTGCTTTGGCATAAAGGCTAATGCTGAAAATCTCATTTCCTTTGAGCAAAATGATAAACTCCAAGGATTGGAACATCTCTCTGGCATCATTGATGCACCGTCAACCACCAGCCTCTCAAACTTCAATATTGCACATTCAAAGGCCATGAGTTCGAGACAATATGCCCTCCCTACTATGTGAAGCAATATAATAACAGATGGTTCCTACTCGGAAGAAACGAGAAATATGGAACAATTGGCAATTATGCATTAGACAGAATTGTGTCATTTAGAAATGTGGATATTCCTTTCTGCAAAAATACTCAAATCAACTTTGACACCTATTTCAATGATGTCATCGGTGTAACAGTACCAAAGGCCGACATAGAAACCATTGTTCTCAGATTCTCAGAAAATCGCTTTCCTTATGTAGTATCTAAACCTCTGCACCACTCACAAGTAGTCAATAAGGAACAAAGAACTATAACCATCCAGGTTAAACCCAATAACGAGCTGAACCAGTTGATATTCTCATTCATACCAGACGTAGAAGTTCTTTCTCCTCAAAGCCTAAGAGATTTTGAGACTGCCAACCAGCAACGAACCAGCGTTTGCTCCGTAGGCATTGTGATAGTAAGGGATGGTGAGATTGTGGATAGCTACTACAGTCTCATCAAGCCAGAGCCTGAGTATTATTCCTATTGGAATACTAGGGTGCATGGACTTACCATGGAGGATACCATGAACGCCAGGGTATTTCCAGAGGTATGGGCTGAAATTCAGCCAAAGATTGAGGGATTGCCATTGGTGGCTCACAACTCACCTTTTGATGAGGGATGCCTGAAGTCTGTGTTCCAAATGTACCAGATGGACTATCCCGATTATGAGTTCCATTGCACATGCCGAGCCTCCAGAAGAAAGTTGGGATCTCTCCTACCCAACCACCAACTACAAACCGTAGCTGCTTATTGCGGGTAC
>SAMEA3663124__coassemble_942_pt1 | contig 8677 bp, 7 predicted proteins | sample SAMEA3663124__metabat2_high_PE_028 | metagenome-assembled genome bin SAMEA3663124 (sample SAMEA3663124) | pig gut metagenome | biome: pig gut; feature: pig-associated habitat; material: faeces | place: Denmark | collected 2012
CATTTTTTATACCGGATTTTTGATTCGAATTTTGAACACCCTACCTTACAGGGCGACAGGTTTGCTAACGTAATTACCCAGGGCGATGCCCTGGGCTAAGAGCTTCTGCCCCTTCAGGGCGTGCTAACTATTCAAACTTCCCCCCCAACCCCTGGGCTAAGAGCTTCTGCCCCTTCAGGGCGTGCTAACTATTCTAACTTCCCCCCAAACCCCTGGGCTAAGAGCTTCTGCCCCTTCAGGGCGTGTGGGGAAAAACTTGCGAAACTTCAAATTTCTTATAGAACTTCCGTACATGAGAATGTTCAGTTTGTAAGAAGGATACTCACGTATGCAGATTGGTATTTCTTTTACCAGTTGTTTGGGTTGAACGGGTCTTCTTCTGGCTTGAATGAACCTGGTCCCTTGTCATAGATGATTTCTCCCCAGTTGGATTGCTCTTCTGGCACTTCAGTGTCTTGCTTTGGGTCTACCACCCATATGCGAGTAGAGCCTGCGCAGAAGCTGCAAGTCTCAGCCATGATGGTTGTGGTCATAGGACACATATATCTTTTTTTCATCGTCTTTTGATTTTGAGTGTTTTACTAATAGTTTTGTTAGTCCTGGCTTTGTTGCTCAAGACTTGTAGTTCCCGATTATCTCTTGATAACTTTCTTGCCGTTCAGAATGTAGATTCCACTTGGAAGTCCGTCCAAGGAACTGCTGTTGCTGATGAGTTGACCGTTCAGGCTATAGATGCCATGGGCGAATCTGTCAATTCTGCTTTCTTCTTCGCCATAGATGATGGGGTTGATGCCAGTGGTCTGGTCCAAGGATACACCATCAAGGAAAACGTTGGCAGGTTTGGCAGGGTTGTCGTCGGAAGCAGTAGTTGGTGCAAACCATACGCTGAAGCCTCGCAAGCCTCTTGCTCTTTTAGCAGAAAAATACATCTTACCATTGGAGAAGAAGTAGCAGCCCTTCAGGTCGCTGCGATCCGCTATGATGGTTGACTTGTCTGTGATGGTCCATTTGCCGTAATTATCATCTTTCTCGTCTGTATTCTGTGTGCCTTCTCCGAAGGTTCTGGCAAATGTTCCGAAGGCTATCATTTTGCCGTCGCCTGTGACGAATGGAGTTCCTGAACCGTCAACGGCTTTACTGATGTTGGTTGTCCAGTTCGTTGTATTCATATTGGTGAGGTCGTTCTTGTTCTCTCCGTCAACAGCGAATGAGACATTGGGAATGTCGATATGGTTCTTGCCGATGATCACCTGTACATCCTTTACCTGGTCGTTGCCTGTCGAACTCAGCAATGCCTTGTAGGCAGGTGATTCTTCCAGTTCGGTATGCTTGGTAGGGAAAATGATGTAAGGTTTGTAGGCTTCCATCACAGTCGTTTCGTTTCCCTTCTTGCTCATGTCTATGCTGACAAACTGTATCTCATTGCTGGTCAACTTGCTGAGCATTGCCAGTTTCACGTTAGGACCGAATGCCTGCGTGAGTTGGTCCTTGGTGAGGCTTACGGGTAATACAAAACCATTCCACTTGTCCTTGTCGAAGGTCTTGTTGAGGTGTAGTGTCACACTCTTGTAGGTGTTGGAGCATTTCAGATATTCCAAGTTGTCTCTGTCCTGGTCGAGAACCAAGTCGCCATCAATAGTCCTGCTTGTATAGAGGAGTCGGAAATCATCGAATACCGTCCACTCTCCTTCCACAGGCTCTGTGTCACCCTGCGTTCCGATTTCGATACCGAACCGGATCGTTCCACCTTTTTCCGGCACCTGTACCAGCACACTGTTGAAATATTTGTGACTGCCGTAGAATTCCTTGGCAGCATAGTCCATATTCTGCTCTTCGATATGTAGCGCTTCCTTTTCCTGTACAGACATATAATCAGTCTGTCCCAGGACGGTGGCATGCATCGTCTTGGTGTCCGCAGTGTTGTCGCTCTTCACCAAGCAGGCATAGAGCTTTGCCTTAGTGGTAGTGGAGAATCCCTTGCACTCGATGACGTATGCACCACCTTGACTCACAGTGACATCCTGATAGATGGTGCCTCGGAAATTCTTGGCATCAGCGCAATAATACTTACCGCAATGACGCTCGTAATTCGTGTTTCCCTTGTTTCCCTTGAACGTGATAGCATCGCTGCCATCGGGGAAAGTATAGCTGAAGTTGTTTTTGAAATCATTGGTATATGACTTGCTAATCTCAATATTGCTGCCGGCAGTTGTTACATCGCTGTTAACGTAAGGTTTGTAATAATGCTCCAAACCCAATCTGATTTGGCCACTTCCTCCATATTGATAAGCCTTCCATTTGCTCATAGCCGCATTCTCACGAGAGAAGTCTGGGCATTGCAGACGGAAGGTCAGGTCGATGGACGAGGTGATGTTGTTGGTGTTCTTGACCTGGAGATCTAATATCTGCTGGTATGACAGAAATCTCCATTCGTCGTTGCCGTTTGCTATCTCTGTGCTTTTTTCTTCCACGGCACCGCAGTTTTTGTCCACGTCGCCTTGTGTCTCAGCTGCGATGAGGTAATACTTATTGGTCGTATCAAAACTGGGAGAATCATACGGATACAATGAGGTGTTGCGGTACGTGTATAGCTTGTAGGTGTTGGGCTTGTCTGTATCTGTAACAAGCTCCAGTTGCCAGCCTCTCTTGACAATCTTTTCCGAGTAAATATATGCTCTGTCTATATACACACCTATGTCTTCAGGTTCACTTCCCCCTGTCTCGTATTCCAGATAATTTCCTTCTCCTTGATTGTCCTTCGAGTCAGACTTCTGAGCAAGGTGAATCCAGCCGTCGTTGTCGATATGTATCCATAGCGGCATTCCGTATTCTTTCAAGGAGACATGAGTTCCCCAATAGCCTCCTGCATTGAGCAGCAGACCCGTCTTGACATTGTAGAGGAAGAAGATCTTGTTTTTGTCATTTTCAGGAAAGGTGTTGTCTCTGATTACAGCATTTCTTACATCTTCCTTGCTGAAACCTGTCAGCGATTCGATGCCCGTGATGGGGGTTCCATTCGTATTGTTATCCTCGGCTTGTACTTGGAGACTTCCTCCAATGGCGAATAGAAGCATGACAAGGAGAGCAATGAATGTGGTGAATCTCTTTTGTGCTGCTTCGTTGTGCAGTTGTTGTAGTTTTTTTCTCATTTCATTTCAATTTAGAAAAGTCTTTGTATAAGTTTTACTCATACTATTTTCGATGCTCAGTTCTTGGTAATGAATAGTTGGAGCGCCAGTTTTTAAACTTTGCAAAGGTAGTGGAAATTTTTAGTGAATACTTTTAATATTGGAAAGATTTTCCTTTTTACAATTTCAAAAATGGAAAAAAAATGACGCAAAAGTGTAAAAAGAGTGAAAAATGTCGCTTTTTGTATTAATTCGGGGGGTAATAATTATTTTTCGTACTTTTGTATCCCGTAATAAGAATTGTATATGATAGAGTTGTTAGAGCATTATTTCAATGTGTTGATTCTATGTGTTGGAGCCATTTGTTTTGGCCTCGGCATTGTCCTGTTGTTCGGAAAAGTGCCTCTTGCTGCCGAATATCTTCCTTATCGCAAGGCGAAGAGATGTTTGGCAACTACATATTTTATCATGGTATTGAACTTTGTCGTCGACTTAGCTCTTTCCAGCTCTGCCGATTGGAAAGAGCTCAATCCATATATCAAGTGCGCTGATTTTATCTTCTTCTGTCTGGAAGCCATCTTCTTCTTTTCTACTTTCTTCTATTTGTTGGACGAGAAGTATATGTCGTGGCGAAACTTCAGTAAGGACTGGATTGTCTTCCTGACATCTGTTGCCCTGATGATAACTTCCACCATAGGAGTCTTTGGCAAAGCGGGTGCTTGGGTCTCGTGGTTCCCCTTCTTCATATTCTTTGTGCAATACGTGTTGCTCTTGAGACGTTTCTATATCCTATATAATGAGAAGAGGAGTAAACTGGACAATTACTTTGCGGAGGAAATGCAGCAGTTTATGTTATGGATCAAGAAGAGTGTCATCCTCATCATCCTTACCAGTGTGCTGTGTTTCACCACGTTGCTTGAGGGCATTATCTACAATTATTTTTTTCAGGTTTATGTCGTCTCTGTCAATTTCTACATAGCCATCAGTTTCATCAACTATGCCTCCATGTATGGTAAGTTGAACAGCGCTGAGGTAACGGAAAGAGAAAGGATAGAGACAGATACAGAAAAACTGAAATCCTCGAAGACAGACAACTATGAGCAGCTCTTTGGTGAGCAAGTGAAGAGATGGATTGCAGAAAAGCGGTTCCTCGCTCCTCAGTTGACGATAGATGACTTGGCGGCAGAGATGGGTACCAACAAGCTATATATGTCTCGCTATATCAACCGTAAACACGGTACCAACTTCAGTACCTGGATTACGAAGCTGCGTCTGGAAGAGGCAAAAAGCTATATGCGTGAGAATCCGAATGTCAAACAGGAAGAGGTGGCTATCTATTCCGGTTTCTCCTCGTCCTCTTATTTCTCAAGGGTGTTCTCGCGCTTTGAGAGCAAGACGCCAGCAGCCTGGCGTAAGGAACAAAATGTTTAAAACAGTATATGTTTTGTTAATCGCAGAGTCATATCCTTGTCAAGGACGGAAGTTTGATCCTATCTTTATCGTCCAGGTGATGCAAAGATAGAGGTGGAAAGAAAATAAAATGAACTTTTGTTCGTTATATCATATAACAGAACTTTCGCAAGTGGTTTAAGTACGGGCTGAAGGCTCAAAAGCTTCCGGAAGCAGCACGCCTTGGGCTAAGGGCTTCTGCCCCTTCAGGGCGTGTGGGGAAAAACTTGCGAAACTTGATCATAAAACGACATAGACAATGAATGTACGAGTAGAAGGGGCTACTGCCAGTTTGGCAGCGCCTATTGCCTCACTCATTATGGAGGCGATGAATCATGAGTGTTGCCAGAATCTGGCAGGTAAAGATCATACGATAGAGGATTTCCGACGGGTGATGACGGAACTGGTGGCTCTCGATGACAGTCAGTACAGCTATCGCAATACGCTTTGTGCTTTTACTGATGATGGTCGGTTGGCTGGCATCTGTGTATCTTATGATGGAGGTGAGCTGCATCGTTTGCGCCGTCGTTTCATAGAGGCTGCTCAACGGGAGTTTGGCATCGACTATTCGGATATGGACGACGAGACACAGGCTGGTGAACTTTACATCGACAGCATCGCTGTGTCGGAAGAGTTCCGGGGGCATGGCATTGCCAAACATTTGCTGAAAGCAGTCATCGAACGTGCACGTGAGATGGGATTGCCTGCTGTAGGACTGCTTGTCGACAAGGGAAACCCTCGCGCGGAGTCCTTATATAATAAGGTGGGATTTCTGTACGCCAATGATTCTGCATGGGGAGGCCATGAGATGCGGCATCTGCAATATCAGATAGACTGAACGGTCGCTTAAAGAAATATGGCTGTCGACAATCCTAAGGAGAGTTGACAGCCATATTCTTTTGTAGCTTTTATTATTATTTTTCCAGTTCTTCTATCTCGTTCTCATCCATGTCGCGATCCAGGCGGTCGCGCCACAGATACTTGCGTGTCTCGTGTACGATGATGCCGCTGAGGCAGAGCAGGGATACAAGGTTAGGTATTGCCATCAGGGCGTTCATACAGTCGGCGATGTTCCATACCATCTCCAGTCCGATGACACTGCCCGCAAAGATGCTGACGATGTAGAGCACACGGTAGGTCAGCATCCAGCGCTTGCCCTTGAGATACTCCACGCAGCGCTCGCCATAATAGCTCCAACCTAAGGTGGTACTGAAAGCAAAAGTGGCTAAACCAATGGTGAGCAAGGGTGCTCCTATGTAAGGAATCTTGCTGAAGGCAGCCTTGGTGAGGGCTGCTCCGTTGTGGTAGTCGATGTCGGGGTAGGCAATGATGCTTGAGGTGATGACCAGACCAGTAAGGGCACAGATGATGACGGTGTCCCAGAAGGTGCCTGTCGATGAAACAAGAGCCTGGCGCACAGGGTTGCGTGTCTGTGCAGCTGCGGCTACGATAGGAGCAGAACCAAGACCCGACTCGTTGGAGAACAGACCACGGGCTATACCATATCGGGCTGCCATCATCAATGTGCTGCCAGCGAAACCGCCTCCTGCCGCGCGGGTAGTGAAGGCAGACTCAAAGATGACCTTGATGGCCGGCCACAGATAGGCATGGTTGACAAAGAGAATATAGATGCATCCCAACACATAGAAAAGTGCCATGAAGGGAACAAGCATTCCGCATACTTTTGATATTGATTTCACTCCTCCTATGATGACGGCTGCTCCCAAGGCGCAGACAACGGCTCCTGTGATGTAGGGAGAAATGCCATACTGGTTTTCTACGAGGGTAGAGATGGCGTTTGCCTGTACGGTGCTGCCGATGCCGAAAGAGGCTATTGCGGCAAAGAGTGCGAAGAGGATGGCGAGCCATTTCCAGCCCAGACCTTTCTCCAAGGCGTACATAGGACCACCCAACATGCGACCGCGCTGGGTCTTCACACGATACTTGACTGCCAATAAACCCTCGGCATATTTGGTGGATATACCGAATACACCTGTCAGCCAGCACCACAGCACAGCACCCGGACCACCCAGGGCGATGGCTGTTGCCACACCGATGATGTTGCCCGTACCTATTGTGGCGGCAAGTGCAGTGGCAAGAGCGCCAAACTGGGATACATCGCCCGTGGCATTCTTGTCTTTCTTGACGGATAACTTGATGGCCTTGAAAATTTTACGCTGCGGGAAATGCAGACGGATCGTAAGAAAGAGGTGTGTGCCCAAGAGCAGAATAATCATGGGCCACCCCCACAAGAATGAGCTTAGCGTTGCGAAAATGTCGTTTAGTGTATCCATAATCTCTCTTATTTTTTTACCTGTTTGTTATTTGTCTTTCTCTTTTATGATCCCATGTTCTATTCTTATCCTTACGTTGTTGTAACCCATGGCCTGGAACATTCCCTCAAACTGCGCCTTGGCATTTTCCTCTGCCTTGGCGATGTTGGCCTTTGTAAAGCATCGTCTGCTCATAGCTTCATAGGCTCTTTTGTACATGTCCTGTCGGTCTTTACCGGTCCATTTGCCTTCTTCGAAGAACGAACGTGTCTTTGCCTCATCGATAAAGTTGCGGTCGAGGAGCCTGATAGGAGGCAGGGTGCAGATGATGGTGTCGCCCTTGGCGCTCAGCCATTCAGTGCCCACCTCTCGCATGTCAATGCCCAGCCTGAGGGTGCCATAGTAGATTCTTACCAGTTCGTCGTCGCTGATGAGCCCTTTTCTCACGGTGTCTATCAGTTCCTCGTCGCTGATGGACAGGAATTCCCACTGTCCGATGGCTTCGATACTCTTTATCTGTGTAGGCGAGAGCGTGGTCTTGCCTTCTTGTTGCATCGAGATGGAGTTGTCCTTGTTGAGCCAGTACAGACCTCCGCCGATGATGACGATGAGCAGGAGTATGACGATGATTTCAAATTTTCTCATATCTGTAGTACCTTACTTGTTCTCAACCGATGCGCCGTCGATGAGGCTTGAAAGATCGGATGAGGTAAACTTCTTTCTGAAACTAATCTTGATGTTCTCGGCTTTGAATCCCAAGTTGACGAGCATGGGTACCAAGGTGTGCGCTGCACTCTGACGGGCTGTTTCCAGAATATCCATGCGTGGAATGTCGTTGATGATGCCCTTTCGTCCTTCCTGCTCGTAGCTGCTGAGTTCTTCATCGCTGAAGTTTCTGCGTGTGAGCGATACGAATTTCTTGATTCCTTCGTGGTCTATCTTGCTGCTTGTCAGCACCACCTTAGGATCAGGGAGGATGATTTCTATCTTCTCGCCCTGCCGTCTCACGTTCTTTTCGTTGAAGCCTTTGAAGTCGATATATGCCTTGAGGGTGGCATCCATTGGGATGGCAACCTTGCGCTTTCCTCCAGGCAGGCTGATGTCGAACTCGTTTTTCAGTATAGAGCCTTTCAGTCTGAGTTGGTCGTCGTGGGTGATGATTCTGTGAACCTGTGCCTCGGCTGTATATAGACGACTGCATTTCTGTATCTGCATCACCATCATGGGAATGGTGTCGAGAGCCTTCTCTTTCTCTTTGGCTTGTCTGCCTGTACAAGCAGAGAATATGATAGCAGTTGTCATAATGACAAGTAAAATGGTCTTTCTCATACTAATTGTTTTGTTTTCGTTGCAAAGGTACGACAATTTGAGTAAATAACCAAATAGTATCAGTCAATTTTATACTTTTCGTCTTTGTTTTGTGATAATCTGTAGCTTTTGGGTAGTTAAAAATTATGCTTTTGGTTAGTTGTAAATTATGCTTTGGATAGTTATAATTTACGCTAAGAGTGGTCAACTCAAATCGTTAAACCACAGAAAAAGTTGCGATCTGTATGGTTGGCACGCCCTGAGGGGCAGAAGTCTTAGCCCAGGGCAACGCCCTAAAGGGCCAGAAGTCCATATAAGCAGCACGCCCTGAAGGGGCAGAAGCTCTTAGCCCAGGGCAGCGCCCTGGGTTATTTCGGATGCAAACTTGTCGCCCTGTAAGGGCAAAAGCTTTAAAACTCCAGGGTCAATTAGTAAAGCTTTTGCCCTTACAGGGCGTATTGCCAATTGCCATTATACCCAGGGCGCTGCCCTGGGCTAAGAGCTTCTGCCCCTTCAGGG
>SAMEA3663124__coassemble_1045_pt1 | contig 8103 bp, 5 predicted proteins | sample SAMEA3663124__metabat2_high_PE_028 | metagenome-assembled genome bin SAMEA3663124 (sample SAMEA3663124) | pig gut metagenome | biome: pig gut; feature: pig-associated habitat; material: faeces | place: Denmark | collected 2012
AGTTAAGAAGTTAAGGAGTTAAGAAGTTAAGGAGTTAAGAAGTTAAGGAGTTAAGGAGTTAAGACAAATGCCTTTAAGGGATTGTTTAATTTCAAGTCCACTTAAGCATTTGTCTTAACTCCTCAGCGACCGCAGGGAGCGATAACTCCTTAACTTCTTAACTCCTTTGAAATCCCTTGAAAACTCCTTTGAAATCTACTTGATATAAAATTCTTCCGTTAACCGGGAATACCATTCCGAACGACTGCCATCCGGCAACTGGAGCACTTCTGTAGACTCCTCAAAGTTGCCCATACGGCTACGGGAGAAGGTAAGAAGAAGCCGTTTGGGAGCCTTGCGCTCCACAGTCTTCACCATACATTTGCGAACAAGCGTAAAACCCTTATAATAAGCCTCTTCCTCCACCCTGCCAAACACTTCTGTGGGTACAACAATCGACAGGAAACCATGTTCCGTAAGCAGACGTCTGGCTCCGGCAAAGAGGTCGGCAAAAGGCAGTGTGTCTGTATGCCGGGCAAGCGAGCGCTTGACATCAGGATTCTTCAGACTGTCGACAAAGAAAGGCGGATTGCTGACGATGGCATCATAAGGCTGGGAAGAAAAAAAATCCTGCAGCGGACAATGACTCACATGCACACTTCCGGCAAAAGGACTTGCCGCCACATTCGCGGCAGCCTGCCTGCAAGCCTCCTCGTCAATATCGATGGCATCGACTACTGACTGCGGGAAACGCTGAGCCATCATGAGTGCTACGAGACCTGTCCCCGTACCTATATCCAGCACCCTGCTGCCTCCCAAGGCCCATGCTCCCAAGAGTACACCGTCTGTGCCTACCTTCATGCCGCACTTATCCTGCATGATTCCAAAATGTTTGAATTGAAAATCTGCCACCGTTTCTTGTTTTTATTCTGATTTACGCAACTTTCGCTTACATCAGGAAAAACGCAAACAAGTCTGTTTTATTTTATCATTTTTACAAAAAAATGCCACGAATATATTAAAATATCTATACCAACCCCTCTGAATTCAATAAAAATGACTACCTTTGCACCCTAAAAAGAATTCTAAAAACGAATATGAACAGAAAACAAAATACACAATTTCAAATGATAGCCGATTTTGACGGCGATGCTTCTGTATTGGTGGCAGAAAGAGAATCAGGAGAATACCCTATTCTCTGCACACGCAATCTCGTCATCTTTCCTACCGTTCTGGCACCCATCATCGTGGGAAGACCCCAGAGCGTTCAGCTCGCCCAAAAGCTAATCGAAAATCCAGACAAGGTATTCTGTATCTTCTGCCAGAAAGATGAGGCTACAGAAAACCCCACATCTGGAAACCTCTATAAGACTGGTGTGTTTGCTAAACTCATAAAAACAGTTGAACTGCCAGGAGTAGAATCAGGTAACATAACCATCGTGGTACAGGCTCTTGGCAGATGCCGACTCGAACAGATCACTTCAACAAGTCCTTACTACAAAGGACAGGTAACCAGTCTGCCAGAAAAGTGGCCCAACCTGGAAGACGTGCATTTCCAGACGCTGTTGGACACACTGCATCAGGAAACAACCAACTTCATACATGCCTGCGATGAGATGCCCAATGAGGCTGAATATGCCCTCAACAACATATCCAACCCCATGATAGCAGCCAACTTCATCTGCAGCAACATGCCTTTCAGCATAGAGGACAAGATGGAAATGCTGGAGAAAGACAACCTCAGCGACCGTCTTTACATCGCTCTGAAAGCCGAGCACAAAGAGCTGCAGCTGCTGAGCATACAGTCGGACATCAAGCAGAAAACACGCTTCGACCTCGACGAACAGCAGAGAGAATACTTCCTGCAGCAGCAACTCAAGAACATACGCGAGGAACTGGGGGGAGACGAGAAGAATCCTGAGCGAAAAGAACTGGCTGAAAAGGCCAAGAACAAGAAATGGAACGAGGCTACAGCCAAGGCGTTCAATAAGGAATTGAACAAGCTCGAAACCATCAACCCACAGAGCCCCGACTACTCTATCCTCGTCAACTACCTGCAGACCATGGTAGACCTGCCTTGGAATGAATACACTCAGGACAACCTGAGCCTCAAGCATGCCAAGAAAGTTCTCGACAAAGCGCACTATGGCATGGAAAAGGTTAAGGAACGTATCTTGGAATACCTGGCTGTAAGATCGCTGCGAGGAGACCTGAAGAGCCCTATCCTCTGCCTCTATGGCCCTCCAGGAGTTGGCAAGACAAGTCTTGGAAAGAGCATCGCCGAGGCGATGGGCAGAAAATATGTGCGTATGTCATTGGGCGGTCTGCACGACGAGTCGGAGATACGAGGACACCGCCGTACCTATATAGGTGCCATGCCCGGACAAATCATCAAGAACATTCAGAAGGCTGGAAGCAGTAACCCTGTATTCATCCTCGACGAGATAGACAAGGTGACACAGAACACCATCAACGGAAACCCGGCATCGGCTCTGCTCGAAGTGCTCGACCCAGAACAGAACAATGCCTTCCACGACAATTATCTCGATACAGACTACGATTTGTCGAAGGTGCTCTTCATTGCTACTGCCAACGATATCAGCAGTATTCCACGTCCGTTGCTCGACCGTATGGAGCTCATCGAGGTGGGCGGATACATCATCGAGGAGAAGGTGGAGATAGTCAAGCGACACCTGGTGCCACGCGAACTGAAGAATACTGGTCTCGACAAGTATGAGCCCAAGATAAAGTTTACCAAAGCTGCCATCGAAGACCTGATAGACCACTATACACGCGAAAGCGGAGTGCGCCAACTCGAGAAAGCTATCAACAAGGCTTTGCGCAAGATGGCATACAAGCTGGCATATACCGACGAACTGGAGAAGCCTACCATCACTCCTGCTGAGGTGGAAGAGCTGTTGGGCAAGCCTATCTTCACACGCGACATCTACCAGGGAAATAAATATGCTGGCGTGGTAACAGGACTGGCATGGACATCGGTAGGAGGAGAAATCCTCTTCATAGAAACCTCGCTCAGCAAGAGCAAGGCTGCCAAACTCACCCTGACAGGAAACCTGGGCGACGTGATGAAGGAATCGGCGGTCATTGCACTGGAATATGTCAAGGCGCACGCCGACCTCTTGGGCATAGACTATCGTATCTTCGAAAACTGGAACATCCATATCCATGTGCCCGAGGGAGCTACTCCTAAAGACGGTCCTTCTGCTGGTATCACCATCGCTACAAGTATCGCATCGGCCCTGACACAGCGCAAGGTGCGAAAGAACACAGCCATGACAGGAGAGATAACACTTCGTGGAAAAGTTCTCCCCGTAGGTGGCATCAAGGAGAAGATTCTGGCCGCCAAGCGAGCCGGCATTACCGATATCGTGATCTGTCAGGATAACAAGAAAGACATTGAGGAGATTCCTGAGATCTATCGCAAGGGAGTGGAATTCCACTATGTGGAGAATGTTGCCGATGTATGGCACTTCGCGCTCACCGACGAGAAGGTGGAACATCCCATCGATTTCACGATTCCCGAGGATGCGAAGAAAGGAGAGTGAGAAATCAATATAAACAAGAAGAATGAAATTCGAACTACAAGTAACAGATAAAGCCAGTGATGCACGCACAGGCATCATCACCACCGACCACGGACAGATAAAGACTCCTATCTTTATGCCAGTGGGAACTGTCGGATCAGTGAAAGGTGTGCACTTCGAGGAACTGCGCCAACAGGTTAAGGCACAGATCATCTTAGGCAACACCTACCACCTATACCTACGACCAGGACTCGAGGTCATCAAGGCCGCAGGCGGACTGCATGGCTTCAACGGATGGGACCGACCCATCCTGACAGACAGTGGCGGATTCCAGGTGTTCTCGCTTACAGGCATCCGAAAGTTGCGTGAGGAGGGGTGCGAGTTCCGCTCTCACATCGACGGAAGCAAGCACATCTTCACACCCGAGAACGTGATGGACACTGAGCGAATTATTGGTGCCGACATCATGATGGCGTTCGACGAGTGTCCTCCTGGACAAAGCGACTTCCAGTATGCCAAGAAGAGTCTCGAGATGACACAGCGTTGGCTCGACCGCTGTGTCAAGCGCTTCAACGATACTGAACCGCTGTACGGATATCAGCAAAGCCTCTTCCCCATCGTGCAGGGCTGCACCTTCCCCGAACTGAGAAGAGAGGCGGCCAAATATGTGGCAGACAAGGGAGCTGACGGAAATGCTATCGGTGGACTTGCCGTAGGCGAGCCCACTGAGGTGATGTACGAAATGATAGAGGTGGTGAACGAAATCCTGCCCAAGGACAAGCCGCGCTATCTCATGGGTGTGGGTACACCACAGAACATACTCGAGGCCATAGAACGAGGAGTGGACATGTTCGACTGTGTGATGCCAACCCGCAACGGACGCAACGCCATGCTCTTCACCTACAACGGAACGATGAACATGCGCAACAAGAAATGGGAAATGGACTTCAGTCCCGTAGACCCTGACGGATGCGACATCGACCGTATCACAACCAAGGCTTACCTGCATCACCTCTTCAAGGCACAGGAACTCCTGGCCATGCAGATAGCAAGCATACACAACCTGGCCTTCTATCTGCGACTCGTCACCGATGCGCGACAGCACATCGAGCAGGGAGACTTCGTGCAATGGAAAAATTCGATCATCGACCAGCTGGGACAAAGAATATAAAGGCCACAGGCTGGGAGAACAAACGCAAAGACCACAGACTGACTGGTCGAACAAAAAAAAGACCAATTAAAAGGTCAAAAACATAAAATGAAGACATTTCATCAATTAAGAAAATATCGCAGGCTCTATAAAGCCAAAAGATGGTTCGGACAACACTTTGCTGGGCTCATACACTTCACACAATGGCTCGCAAAGAAGTTGGCCTTCCTGCGTATACTCAGGTTCCTGAACCCATTCAGGTATATCAAGCGCATGGACTCGTACATCATCAAGAAGTTTGTAGGCACATACTTCTTCTCTATCCTGCTGATTATATCGGTGGCTATCGTGTTCGACGTAAACGACAACCTGCCTAAATTCACCGAGAATCATGCACCGCTGAGGGCTATCGTCTTTGACTATTACCTCAACTTCGTGCCTTACTTCGCCAACCTCTTTAGTGCGCTGTTTGTCTTCATTGCCGTCATCTTCTTTACATCTAAGATGGCTGGCAACTCTGAGATTATCGCCATCATGGCATCAGGCATCTCATTCAAGCGGCTGTTGCGCCCTTACATGATTACCTGCATCATGCTCTCGGCCATGTCGTATGCCCTCTCTGCCTATGTTATTCCCTATGGAACGGTGGTAAGACAGAATTTCGAAATCAAGTACAAGAAGAAGAGCAAGAACACATCGGCAGAAAACGTACAGCTGCAGGTGGACAGGGGCGTCATCGCGTATCTGCAGCACTACGACAACCAAAGCAAGAAAGGCTTCGGCTTCTGCCTTGACAAGTTCAAGGACAAGAAATTGGTAAGCCACCTCACCGCCATGGAGGTGCAGTACGACACCATCTCCGACTCCAAGTACCACTGGAAAATAAGAAACTGGAAGGTACGACAGCTCCAGGGACTGAAGGAGCACATCACCAGCGGAGCCGAGAAAGACACCATCATCATGATGGAACCCACCGACCTGGTATACTCCAAGGGACAGCAGGAAACATTTACCAGTCCTGCACTGAAGGATTATATCTCCAAACAGATCAACAGAGGTTCGGGCAATGTGGTGCAATATCAGGTGGAATATCACAAGCGAATTGCAGCCTCATTCGCCTCATTCATCCTTACCATAATAGGTGTGTCGCTCTCGTCGCGCAAGCGCAAAGGTGGAATGGGAACATCGCTCGGCATTGGACTGGCACTGAGTTTCAGCTACATCATGCTGCAAACCATCTCTGCCACATTCGCCATCCAGGACAACTTCCCGCCTATGCTGGCAGCCTGGATGCCCAACTTCCTCTTCGCATTCGTGGCATACTTCTGCTACCGCAACGCACCGAGGTAAGCATTAATGATTAATGACAAAAAAAGGAAAAAGAAAAAATAAGAAATATGTATTTCGACGAATTAGATTTAAATGACAACGTGCTCGATGCGCTCTACGATATGCGTTTCGACACTTGCACCCCAGTACAGGAAAAGTGTATTCCAGAGATATTGAAAGGCAACGACGTAATGGGAGTTGCGCAAACCGGAACAGGCAAAACTGCTGCCTATCTGCTGCCAGTGCTCAGCAAACTCGACGGCGGTGGTTATCCTTCTGATGCCATCAACTGTGTTATCATGTCGCCTACACGCGAGTTGGCACAACAGATAGACCAGGCCATGCAGGGCTTCGGATATTACCTGCAAGGCGTAAGCAGCGTAGCTGTATATGGAGGAAACGACGGAAACCGTTACGACCAGGAACTGAAAAGCCTGCGCATGGGTGCAGACGTGGTGATAGCTACACCAGGCCGACTCATCTCTCATATCAGCTTGGGCAATGTAGACCTCAGCAAGGTAAGCTTCTTTATTCTTGATGAGGCAGACCGCATGCTCGACATGGGATTCTCGGAGGATATCAAGACCATCGCAGCCAAATTGCCAAAAACTTGCCAGACCATTATGTTCTCTGCCACAATGCCCGAGAAAATAGAAGAACTGGCAAAGACTCTGCTCAAGAATCCTGTAGAGATCAAACTCGCAGTAAGCAAACCTGCCGAGAAGATACAGCAGAAAGCTTACGTATGCTACGAGACACAGAAGATGGACATCATCAAGGACATCTTCAAAGCTGGCGACCTGCAGCGAGTCATCATCTTCTGCGGAAGCAAGATGAAGGTAAAGCAAGTGGCAGGATCACTGCAGCGTAAACATATCAACTGTGGCGAGATGCACTCTGACCTGGACCAGGCTGAACGCGACAATATGATGTTCAAATTCAAGAGCGGACAAATCGATGTGCTCGTAGCTACCGACATCGTGGCACGAGGCATAGACATCGATGATATCGCATTGGTTATCAACTATGATGTGCCTCACGATACTGAAGACTATGTTCACCGTATCGGACGTACTGCACGTGCCGACCGCGACGGAGTGGCTATCACCTTTGTGAGCGAGGAAGATATCTTCTATTTCCAGCAGATAGAGAAGTTCTTGGAAAAAGAAGTGGAAAAGGTTGCTCTGCCCGAAGGATGCGGAGAAGGACCAGCATACACCAAGCAGAACAAGCCCAGAAAGGCAGGAAACAACAGCGCAAAGAGCAGACGACGCAAAGATCGTGAACAGACTGCACACAAACGCAAACCTGCCAATAAAACTGCCAACCGACCTGAAAAGGCACAGCGTCGTACAGAAGGCAACAACCCACAGGAAAACAGCAAGCAAGGCAACTACCAGCAAGGCAACAACCAGTCCAGGAACAAAGACAACAAGAAACAACAGGGCAACGCCAGACAACAGGGTAAGAACGCTCCTCGTACCAAGGATGGCCAGCAGCAGAACAATGGTGGCAAATCTGAAAACGAGAATAAGCAAAATCGCAACAACCGACGTAAAGGCAATAATCGTCCTGCAAGCGATCAGACAGAAAACAAGTCACGCAACAGACAGGCACAGACTGACAACAAGCCAGGCAGCCAGGACAACAACGGCAAGCGTCGCAATGTACGCCCAGGCAGTAACGGCAGAGGAAGAGGTGTCAGCCAGAAGAAGACTTCTGAAAAATCAACCACACGTAAGGTTACGCCTATCGTAAATCCTCAGAAGAAAGAAAATGTAGTCAAGAAATTCATCAAGCGCATTTTCGGCTTCAAAAAATAACAACTGCTCCAGTTTCTCGTCTACCTGAAGCAAGAAGAAACTGTAGTTGAAAACAAAAAGTATCTTAAGTTACATGCAGATGTTTCTTAAGATACTTTTTTTGTTTTAAGATGATCCTGCCAATTACTTTTTTAGCTGCACTTACCTCTATCAGTAACTACTTTGCACCCCTATAGCCATGAATAGTCAACTGTAAATAAGACTAATAATTAAGTAACTGAAATTTCGCATATCAGGAAGTTAAAGGAGTTAAGGGAGTTAAGGAGTTAAGACGTAT
>SAMEA3663124__coassemble_1054_pt1 | contig 8075 bp, 9 predicted proteins | sample SAMEA3663124__metabat2_high_PE_028 | metagenome-assembled genome bin SAMEA3663124 (sample SAMEA3663124) | pig gut metagenome | biome: pig gut; feature: pig-associated habitat; material: faeces | place: Denmark | collected 2012
TCCTGTGCCTTCAGGCATTTATATTGTAAATGGAATCAAAGTGATTGTGAAGTAACATCATCGTGAAATAGGATGATAGTCTCCAGCGAGATTGTGGAGATAAAGAGAAAAGAACGTGGCATTAGTCAAATCTGATGCGCCAAGAAAAGGCCTACAGATTTCACAGATTTAAGTTTTTGGCTTCGAAAAAGAATCTGTGTAAATCTGTGGGACTATGTATTTTTGGTCTCTTATTGCCAGCTATTAATTGAACTTATGAAACACCCTTTATATGAATATCAAGTATTTAGTTTCTAATATAAAAATAAGATTTTCTGATATTTAAATTAGCTAAAATGAAAAAAGGTTGGTAATCTTTCGATTATCAACCTTTTTTGTACCCAGACCCGGGATCGAACCGGGATGGATTGCTCCACTGGTGTTTGAGACCAGCGCGTCTACCGATTCCGCCATCTGGGCTTTTGCGGTTGCAAAGGTACTAATAATTTTTGAACTGACAAACTTTTTTGCAGAAAAGTTTCTGAAAAGATGATTTTTCTTATACGAAAGGCTAAATAATTGTTTTATTTTGCCACTTCTGTCTTAAATTCTGGAAAAAAACTTGGTAGGTTCATAGATATTTTCTAATTTTACACGTGAATTAAAACAATATCATTATATAGTCTGCCAAATGACAAAAAACGATCATAACAATTATTGCATCATACTCGCCGGAGGAAAGGGCAGAAGACTGTGGCCCAGCAGCCGCAATGCTTATCCCAAACAGTTTCTTGATTTCTTCGGTGTGGGACGTACCCAGTTGCAGCAAACTTATGACAGGATGGCAAGGATTGTGCCAGCCGACCATATCTATATCAATACCAACGAGGAGTATGTGGAATTTGTAAGGCAGCAGCTGCCCGATGTTTCCTCCGAGCACATCTTGTCGGAACCCATTCATCGCAATACAGCTCCGAGTGTGGCATGGGCTGCGCATCGCATAGCCATGCAGAATCCCGAGGCTTGCATCGTGGCTACGCCATCCGATCAGGCTGTGTTCAACGAGGAGGCGTTCTGCAAGGATATGTTGGAGGGACTGCACTTTGTTGCCGACAACAGTTGCTTCCTCTCCATGGGTGTGAAACCTACCCGTCCTGAGCCTGGCTATGGATACATCCAGTTGGGCGATTCTGTGGGCGAAGGACTCTACAAGGTGCAGTCGTTTACCGAGAAGCCTGAGCGCGACTTTGCCAAGATTTTCGTAGACAGTGGCGAGTTCTATTGGAACACCAGCCTATTCCTCTTCAATGTGAAACATCTCTACAACAACTTTGGCCATCTTTTGCCATCTGTGCTTCGAGGTTACGACGAGAAGTATCCCGTCTTTAGTGTGGAGACCGAGAATGCTTATATGAAGGAGAACTTCCCTTCCTATCCCAATATCTCAATCGACTACGCCGTCTTGGAGAAGTCGAATGACGTCTATGTGATGAAGTGCGACTTTGGCTGGGCTGACTTAGGCACGTGGCACAGCATCTACGAGGCAATGAAGAAAGGGGAGAACGACAATGTGGTGATAGACAGCGACGTGCTGATGGAGGATTGTCACAACAATATTGTCAAACTGCCGAAGGGTAAATTAGCTGTATTGAATGGCCTTGATGGCTTTATTGTGGCAGAGAAAGACAATGTGCTGTTGGTTTGTCGCAAAGAAGACTCCTCTGCGTTGGTGCGCAAGTATGTCAACGAGGTACAAATTAAGAAAGGAGATGAGTATATATAACTCTCATCCATTCGATAACATGATAACAGAAAGGGAAGTGAAGACGCATCTTCACTTCCCTTTTCCTTTAAGTAGCCTCTCTTCCTAAGTTATCGAAGAGAAGAATTATAGTTTTTTGAACGCTTCGTATATCTTATTTGCGATATCCTTGAACTCCTCTTCTGATAGCTTGAGATGTTCCTTGCGGAAGTTCACATCAGCCTCGCTGTTCATGGGGATGAGGTGGATATGGGCGTGAGGCACCTCGAGACCGAGAACCACCTGTGCCACTTTCTTGCAGGGGAAGGCAGCCTTGATGGCCTTAGCCACTTTCTTGGCGAAGACTTCAAATTCGGCCAGATCCTGGTCTTCCATGTCGAAGATATAGTCAACTTCCTTTCTTGGAATCACCAATGTGTGACCTTTACCGATAGGGCTGATATCGAGGAACGCATAAAACTTGTCGCTTTCTGCACACTTGTAGCTGGGGATTTCACCGGCAGCAATCTTTGAGAAAATACTTGCCATAGTCTGTTTCGTTTTTATTGTTAATCAAAATCTGTCGTTGCAAAGCATGTGTCATGCCACACACCGACATCTCTCATTCTCTGTATATATTTGTTTGGCTTACATATCATAAAAAAGGAACTGCCATAGGGGTTCGTCAGCCCTTATGATAGTTCCTTATTTTTACTCGAATGAAATTTTGTCGATGCGCAGTTTGATAGTGCCGCGTGGAATCTTGATTTCCACGATCTCGCCCACCTTCTTGTTGAGCAAGCCCTGTGCGATAGGAGTCTTGATAGAAATCTTGCCCTCCTTCAGGTTGGCCTCGCTCTCGCTCACGATGGTATAATTCATCTTTGCCTTGTTGGCCATATTGGTCATCTCCACCTTCGACATGATCTGCACACAGTCGGTGCTGAGCTGCTTGGTGTCGATGATCTTAGCCTCGGCAATGGTGAGCTTGATGCGGTTGATCTTGTCTTCCAAATGAGCCTGTGCCTCCTTGGCGGCATCATACTCTGAGTTCTCGCTCAGGTCACCCTTGTCTCTTGCCTCAGCAATTGCGGCTGATGCCTTAGGGCGCTCCACAGAAACGAGCTGTTTTAGTTCAGCTACGAGATTGTCGTAACCTTCTTGTGACATGTAAGCCATAATTTTTCTTATTGTTTATTATTATTAATAATGTGTTCTTAGAGATGGGGTAAAAAATAAAGAATCCCGGTGCCTGTATAGCATCGGAATCCCCAATCTTATATTCTCTATTTTTTATTTTCGTACCTATATCTGTTTGCAAAGATAGGACTTTATTTCTGAATCGCCAAATATTTTCGATGAAATTTCATAAAAGTGCGGACTTTTGTCTCTTTTACGCATTTGCCTAAGCATCAAACAGGTATAAAACTTGTAAAAAAGTCAGAAGTCCCTTATATTTATACTCCTAAGATGTGGTTTATTCGTTAAAAAGTTGTATATTTGTAACCCCGATAAAAAAGGGATGAGAATGTATAACTAATAACTCGAACAACATGACAAAAGAACAACTGATGCAAAGAGCTATCCTCCTGTCAGAGAACAGCGTGCGCCATGGTGGTGGTCCTTTCGGAGCCGTCATTGCCAAGGATGGTGTTATCGTGGCTGAGGCCTCCAATAGTGTTACCATAGACCAAGACCCTACGGCTCATGCCGAAGTGAATGCCATCCGTATGGCTACCCGTGCCTTGCACACTTTCGATTTGAAGGGTTGTGAGATTTATACCTCTTGCGAGCCTTGCCCCATGTGTCTTGGCGCTATCTACTGGGCGCATCTCGACCGTATCTATTATGCCAACAATCGTCAGGATGCAGCGAAGATTGGTTTCGATGATGAGTTTATCTACGAGGAGATCGACCGCGAGATAGCAGATCGCCATAAGCCGATGATCGCCTTGATGCGCGATGAGGCTTTGGGTGCTTTCCGTATGTGGGAAGAAAGTACAGAGAAGACAGAGTATTAAGAGCGCTATCTTCCTCATCGAGTTCGAATAAAGGGAGGATCTTTATTGTCCTCCCAAGCGCTCGAAGAAGGTGATGATTTCCTCAAAAGTCTTGAATTCATCGCTGCCATACTCGATGGCTGTGCCCATGAAGCCCTTGTCGGGACAGGGGTCGATGAAGTAGTCGCCATAGAGCAATGCCTTCTGGTTGCAGAAAATGACGTGGTTGTAGGCTGGGGCAGATAGGTACTCCTCTACCCAGGTCATGACACGAGCCATATAGTCATGGTCGTTGGTGGGTGACTGTGCCACAATGTACACATTATAATATTCTATCAGCATCTCATAGGCCTTGTGCATTGAGCTGGTGGCTTTCCAGTAACTGTCGTGCAGGGCATCGAAGTCGATATACACGATGGGGCGTTCCTTTCCGTTCTGTTTGTCGTCTATCCATCGGATGACGGGTGCGAGATAATGGAATGCCACCTTGTCTATCAGCCGATGCTCACCATGGAAGCGGATGGCTTGTGGATAATGCTCGTGGAAGAGGTCGAAGGTATGAACCACAGGGTCCTTGTCGCCAAAGAGTCCGTAGACACGGTTTTGTTCCTCGGGTGTTACATTCTGAAAGCACAGGGTGGTAATGTCCTTGTACTCCTTGATGAGTCCCTTGTTCACCATCAGCTCCTGCACTCCGTCCTTGCGCGGGTTCTGAAACTCCTGTCTTCCCGTCATACTGCTCATGGTGTTGCCCATCTCGAAAGCAGGGTTTACCAAGATGCGGTCGGTGCCATGGAGCATCTCAGTGAACATACCACCCATGGAGGTGCCTACAATCAGGTCGGGTTTCTCCCTCTGCTGCATATCCCGCAGCATCTCTATGGCTTCTTCGGCATGCACGGGAATGTCCTCAGCCACGAGTGTGGCATTAGGCATCAACTCCTGCAACATCTTTACCGTGCCGCTCTGTCCCGAGGAGAGGAAGCCGTGCACATACATGATTTTCTTGCCCTGCATCAGGTCAGGGAACTGCTTGATGTATTGATTTTCCATTGTTTGTTGTTTTATCCGGAATGATGATGCAAAAGTACAGTTATTTGCAGTGAAAACAAAATTATTGATGCATATTTTTTCTCCTGTTGTTCAAATAATGCGTTGAAAGGGCTGTATTTCTCGGATTTTATTTGTACTTTTGCCACATCTTTCTGAAATTATATATATGTGATAATTGAACAGTCAATAGAAAATCTCTACAAGCTCGACGGCAGAGTGCCCGTCGCCAAAGCACTTCCTTTCGGCCTTCAGCATGTGCTGGCCATGTTTGTGAGCAGCATTGCTCCTATTATGATTCTTGCCGGAGCCGTAGGCTTGGACAGTTCAGTGAGCGCCGTGCTTATCCAGAACTGTATGGTCATAGCCGGTATCGGTACGTTGGTACAGCTTTATCCCGTTTGGCGCATTGGCTCGCGCCTGCCTATCGTGATGGGCATTTCCTTCACCTTCCTTTCTCTGGCCATCGCCATTGCCGGTTCTCAGGGCATGGGAACCCTCATTGGTGCGGTTATCATTGGTGGATTGATAGAGGGAACGCTTGGACTCTTTGCCAAGTATTGGATTAAACTCATTCCGCCCGTTGTGGCTGCTACGGTGGTTACCGCCATCGGTTTCTCGCTACTTCCTGTAGGTGCCAACTCGTTTGCTGGAGGACAGGGTGCTGCGGATTTCGGCAGTGTGAACAACTGGATTGTTGGAAGTGTTACTTTGTTGGATGGCGCGTACGGGTTTCTCACAGCGCAACATGGTGATCGTGAGCCTTTCGCTGAGTGTAGGCCTTGGCTTCACCCAGGCTACAGGCATGTTCAACATCTTCCCTGAGATTGTCCGCACGGTGTTTGCCGACAACTGCGTGGCTGTGGTCTTCCTGCTTGCTGTGGTTCTCAACCTCGTATTGCCAAAGGATCTGGAACAATAAAAAGAGAATTATTTGCTAATATTACTATAAAATTCTATTCATAATGGATTTGCTGAAAGAAAGAATTATGCAGGAAGGCAGATGTTTTCCTGGTGGAATCTTAAAAGTAGACAGTTTCGTAAATCACCAGATGGATCCTATCTTGATGATGGATTTGGCGAAGGAGTTTGTTCGTCTGTTCCAGGACATTAAGTACAACAAGATCATCACCATTGAGGCATCGGGTATCGCTCCTGCCATCATGGTAGGTTATCTGACCCATCTTCCTGTGGTCTTCGTCAAGAAGAAACAGCCCAAGACGATGGAGGGTATGATTACTTCTGTGGTTCACTCTTTCACCAAGGACCGCGACTATACGGTTTGTGTGAGCGACAGCTATCTTACTCCCGACGACCATGTCATCTTTATCGACGACTTCCTCGCCAATGGCAATGCTTCCAAGGGCGTGATGGAACTCTGCGAAAAGGCTGGCGCCAAGATAGAGGCGATGGGCTTCATCATTGAGAAAGCCTTCCAGCATGGTGGCGACTTCCTGCGCCGTGAGGGAATGCGCTATGAGGCGCTCGCTACGGTTGAGAGCCTGGAAGATTGCAAGATTGTATTGAAATAAGGAGTTATTTCATGGAGTTATTTCATGGAGTTAAGGAGTTAAGGAGTTAAAGGAGTTAAGACAAATGCCTTATTGTTTGAAGGCTAAGCAAAAAAGCAGTTGTCTTAACTCCTGCCTTATTGTTTGAAAGTTAAGCAACAAAGCTGTTGTCTTAACTCCTCAGCGACCGCAGGGAGCGATAACTCCTTTAACTCCTTAACTCCTCCAAATCTCAAGTGCCTTAACTCCTTTAACTCCTCCAAATCTATTTGACTATTTCTGCCGCATAGATTCCCATTACCTTATATCCTGCGGCGTTGGGATGCAGCCAGTCGCTGCATACATATTCCTTCTTCATTCTGTGCTCATCGGCAGAATCTTGCATCAGTTTGGCAAAATCGAGCACGCCATCCACCTTTTTCTCTTTTCCCTGGTTACGTATCCAGTCGTTCACGTATTGGCGGCAAGCCTCGTGGAAATAAGTGTAATAGCCTGCACCCTTGAAAGGCGTGATGGTGGCGAGATACACCTTTAGCTTTCTTGCCTTTGCCTTCTTGATCATGTTCTGAAAACTCTCTATCAGCAGTCGGGCTGTTGTCTCGCTGTTTCCGCTCTTGGTATTTCCTATATCGTTGACACCTTCGAAGATAATCACCTTCTTCACACCGCATTGTCCCAGGATGTCGCGGTCGTATCGGTCTTTGGCCAATGTCCCTATTCCTCCGGGCACTACCACCTGATTGGATCCGATACCTAAGTTGAGTACGCCCTGATTGGTAATCTTATGTTTCAGGTGCAGCATCTCGCTCATGATGTCGGGCCATCGGTTCTGTGCATTGTCGGTTGTTCCGCGACCATCGGTTATTGAGTTTCCTATGATGGCAATGGTGCTCAGGTTGTTTTTCATCGTGTACACATCAATGCCAGCGATAGTGTACCAGTGGTTCACGCATTGTGCTTTTTTGAAGTTGGAGTGAGCATTGGTTACACCTTTCATGATATAGGAGGTGGTGCGGGAGCCAGGGTGCATGGTGGGCTTGGCTGGCGATGAGGTGTAGTTGATGGTAATGGCAACGCGCTCCAAAGGTCTGAGGTTGAACTTCAGAGGGTCGCTATCTATCGCCTTGCCGGCAGGAATCACAGTTTTGTACTTGCCGTGAAACTTCAGGTACTCAGCGCTCTTGGCGTCTACGCCAAATGAGTCTTTGGCATGGGCGATATAGACCGAACGTATCACCACGGGTTCAGAACTGTAGATGTTGCTTAGCTTCAGTCGTATCACCTCGCCGCCCAATGATACCTTCACCACTTGTCTGATGGAGTGGGGCGTATTGCTGTATAACACTTTGCTCTTCTCGGCAGCCTGTGGAGCTGTAGCCCAGGTTCCTACCCATGTCTGTGCCGTGGCATTCATGATGAATGCACACAGAAAGCATAATAATGCGAATGTTTTCTTCATAACATTTCTCTCTTTTACTATTCTTGTTTTTTTCTTCCTTGTTTTTTCTTTCTTCTTCCGAAATATCTTTGGTAAAGATACGACTTTTTATCGTGCTGAGCATACTGCAAGGGTTTTTCTCTAACTTCCTTTAACGAGTTTAACTTCCATTGTAACCGCTCTGCAACCCTAAAGCTATGAGTAGTTGTCTTTAATCAACTTTCGCATGAAAGCCCACACGTCCAGAAAGGGGACGAAGCCCAGGAAAAGCAGCCCGTCCTGAAAGGGGACGAAGCTCTGGAAAAGCAGCACGCCCTGAAAGGGCAGAAGCTCTTAGCCCAGGGCAACGCCCTGGG
>SAMEA3663124__coassemble_1182_pt1 | contig 7649 bp, 5 predicted proteins | sample SAMEA3663124__metabat2_high_PE_028 | metagenome-assembled genome bin SAMEA3663124 (sample SAMEA3663124) | pig gut metagenome | biome: pig gut; feature: pig-associated habitat; material: faeces | place: Denmark | collected 2012
TAAGTTACAAAGACAAAAAATGTGATTTTCGACTTTTTCAAGTGGACTCAGTCTTGAGTCCACTTTAAAAAGTAGTTTTTGGTTCTTTTCCCTACAAAATGCTATTTGATTATCAGATGGTTACATTTGAAGAAATTATCAAAAATGACTTTTTCAAGTGGGCTCAGTCTTTTAAATCGATTCAAAGCCGAATTTAATGATGTTTCTTGTGATTTATGATACTTCTATGATACTTTCTGTAAAATAAACGAAAAAGTATCATTCTCGTATTGTACAGTATATCAGATGTTTATAAGGATATTGTACTAAATAATGATACTATGATACATTTTCCCGAAAAAACATTTATGCGCAGGCAATTATTTTCAATACATCTTTCATGTTATCCAGCTCAAGTTTCCCAAGTTTTATCCCACACGCCCTGAAGACTCAAAAGTTCTGTAAGGTAAAGCCTATCCATAGAAATCACGTATTTGGGATGACTGTCTTTTATCAATTTCAAATAACGGGAAACGACAAGGGCTTATATGTCACGATGAAAAGGTGGCGTATCTGACTTTTGAAGGGCGAAAAGAGGCAAAAAAAGACAGTAAAGACAACTTTTTTGCAGAAAAAATGAAAAAAGTTGGCTAAAAGTTTGGTGGATACAAAAAATGTTAGTACCTTTGCAACCGCTTACGAAAAGTAAGGGCGTTTAGCTCAGCTGGTTTAGAGCATCTGCCTTACAAGCAGAGGGTCGGCGGTTCGAATCCGTCAACGCCCACAAATGAAGGTCTTGCAATATAAAAGTTGCAAGACTTTTTTCTTTTTAAGCTAATTTATCATTATTTGTTCGGCTTTTTCATTGATTTTTTTTATCTTTGCACCCTATAAATAATACGTATTGGTTATGAATTTAGATTTACTGACAGCTATTTCCCCTATAGATGGACGTTACAGGGGAAAGACAGAGCCACTCGCAAACTATTTTTCCGAGTATGCGCTCATACGATATCGTGTTCGTGTAGAGATTGAGTATTTTATCACTTTGTGTGAGTTGCCTTTGCCGCAACTTGCTTCTTTCGATTCTGCTTTGTTTGCTCGTTTGCGTGAGATATATCAGAACTTTGATGAGAATGATGCGCAGCGTGTCAAGGATATCGAGAAGGTTACCAACCACGATGTCAAGGCTGTAGAGTATTTTATCAAGGAAGAGTTTGATAAGATTGGCGGATTGGATGCTTACAAGGAGTTTATCCATTTCGGTTTGACCTCTCAGGACATCAACAATACCAGTGTGCCTCTTTCTGTGAAGGAAGCACTTCAGGATGTTTTCTATCCACAGGTCGAGGAGTTGATAGCTCAGCTGCAGACCTATGCCGAAGAGTGGAAGGATGTGCCAATGCTTGCCAAGACTCATGGTCAGCCAGCCTCTCCAACCCGTTTGGGCAAGGAGATTATGGTGTATGTCTATCGTCTTACCGAGCAGCTCAACAGTTTGAAGGCATGCAAGGTGACTGCCAAGTTTGGTGGTGCTACCGGCAATTACAATGCTCACCATGTGGCTTATCCTCAGTACGACTGGCGTGCTTTCGGCAATAAGTTTGTCAGCGAGAAGCTGGGCTTGGAGCGTGAGCAGTACACCACACAGATCAGCAATTACGACTATTTGGGTGCCATTTTCGATGCCGTTCGTCGTATCAACACCATTATTATCGACCTCGACCGCGACTTCTGGATGTATATCTCTATGGATTACTTCAAGCAGAAGATCAAGGCTGGCGAGGTAGGCTCAAGTGCCATGCCTCACAAGGTGAATCCTATAGACTATGAGAACAGCGAGGGCAACCTGGGCATAGCCAATGCCATACTCCAGTTCCTGGCGCAGAAACTTCCTGTAAGCCGTCTGCAGCGCGACCTCACCGACAGTACCGTATTGCGTAACATCGGTGTACCTTTCGGTCACAGTGTGATTGCCATTCAGAGCACTTTGAAGGGACTTCGCAAGCTCATTCTTCATGAAGAGAAGTTGCAGGAAGACCTCGACAACACCTGGGCAGTAGTGGCAGAAGCCATTCAGACCATCTTGCGTCGCGAGGCTTACCCACATCCTTATGAGGCATTGAAGGCGCTAACCCGCACCAACAAGCACATGACCGAGGAGACCATTCATGAGTTCATCCAGGGCTTGAATGTGAGCGACAGTGTGAAGGCAGAACTGATGGCTATCACCCCCAGCAACTATACAGGAATCTAACAGATATTAATCTTCAATTCCCAATCGCTACCTATCGAAGTATTTATCATATACCATATATATAAAGAACTAAAAGAATTATTTTTAAAAAAAAGTTATTAACCCAGCCGTGAGGCTTTTAAGAAAGAAAAGGAAAATGGATTCAGAATTTGACAACAAACCTCAGAGCGAATCGACTGCTAATGAAGGTGCCCGTGAGGGTTATACCCCAGCAGGCGGTTATCAGAAAAATTATCGCAGTAACGGACGCCCACAGCGTCCTCGTATCAACTCGCAGCGTGCTTACAGCAGCGATCGCAGCAATGAAGGTGGATTCCGCCCTGAAGGTTTCGGAATGGCTCTTCAGCAGAATAATGGCGAGCATCGCCAGGGTGGTTATCAGCAGCGTGGTGGTTATCAGCCTCGTCAGCAGGGCGGTTATGGTCGTCCTCAGGGTGGTGGCTACAACAACAACCGTGGCGGATATCAGAATCGTACACAGGGTGGTTATCGTCCTCGTTTCAACAACAATGATGAAGAGGGTGGCTATCAGCCTCGTCAGCAGGGCGGTTATGGTCGTCCACAGAGTGGTGGCTACAACAACAACCGTGGCGGTTATCAGTCTCGTCAGCAGGGCGGTTATGGTCGTCCACAGGGTGGTGGCTACAACAACAACCGTGGCGGATATGGTCGTCCACAGGGCGGTGGCTACAACAACAACCGTGGCGGTTATGGTCGTCCACAAGGCGGTGGCTACAACAACAACCGTGGCGGATATGGTCGTCCACACACACCAGGCTACGATCCCAATGCAAAATATAATCTCAAGAAGCGTATTGAATATAAGGAGGAGAACATCGATCCTAACGAGCCATTGCGCTTGAACAAGTTCCTCGCCAATGCCGGTATCTGCTCACGTCGTGAGGCTGATGAGTTTATCCAGGCAGGTGTGGTTACTGTCAACGGTGAGGTAGTAACCGAGTTGGGAACCAAGATTCTGCGTACCGATGAAGTGAAGTTCCACGATGCTCCTGTCAGCTTGGAGAAGAAGGTTTACGTGCTTCTCAACAAGCCAAAGGACTATGTGACAACAAGCGACGATCCTCAGCAGCGCAAGACAGTGATGGACCTCGTGAAGGATGTTTGTCCAGAGCGTATTTATCCAGTAGGCCGTCTTGACCGCAACACCACAGGTGTGCTTCTTTTGACCAACGATGGCGACCTGGCCAGCAAGCTTACCCATCCTAAGTTCTTGAAGAAGAAGGTTTATCACGTACATCTCGACCGCAACGTGACAGCTCACGACCTGCAGCAGATTCGTGACGGTATCACTCTTGAGGATGGCGAGATCAAGGCAGACGCAGTAGAGTATGCTGATGACAACGACAAGGCACAGGTAGGTATCGAGATCCATAGTGGCAAGAACCGTATCGTTCGTCGTATTTTCGAGAGCCTTGGCTATCGTGTCACCAAGCTCGACCGTGTACAGTTTGCCGGTCTGACTAAGAAGAACCTCCGTCGTGGCGACTGGCGCTTCCTGACAGAGAAGGAAGTTGACATGCTCCGCATGGGTGCTTTTGAATAAGAAACAATAATATGAAGTTAAGGAGTTAAGGAGTTGACTCCTTAGCTCCTTAACTTCTTTAACTCCTTGAAGCATAATATTAACAATGGAAACAGTAAAAAGAACTAAAGTTGTAGACTTGCTCAAGAGCACAGCCTATGGCTCAATCGTGAATGTAAAGGGATGGGTGCGTACCCATCGTAGTAGCAAAGCAGTCGATTTTATCGCTCTTAACGATGGTTCTACTATTAATAATATTCAGATAGTAGTCGACCCATCCAAGGTCGATGAGAATCAGCTCCGTCAGATTACCACTGGCGCCTGCATCAGTGCAGTAGGTACTTTGGTTGAAAGTCTGGGTGCCGGACAGAGTGTTGAAATCCAGTGCGAAAGCATTGAAATTTACGGTCTCTGCGGAAGCGATTATCCTATGCAGAAGAAGGGTCAGAGCTTTGAGTACATGCGTCAGTATGCTCACCTGCGCCTCCGTACCAACACCTTTGGTGCCGTGATGCGTATTCGTCATAACATGGCGATGGCTATCCATACCTATTTCCACGAGCATGGCTACTTCTACTTCAATACACCTCTCATCACAGCCAGCGACTGCGAGGGTGCAGGTCAGATGTTCCAGGTAACTACCAAGAACCTCTACAACCTGAAGAAGACAGAGGATGGCAAGATTGACTACTCTGATGATTTCTTCGGCAAGCAGACATCATTGACCGTTTCAGGTCAGTTGGAGGGCGAGTTGGGTGCCACAGCCCTTGGTGCTATTTATACATTCGGTCCAACTTTCCGTGCAGAGAACAGTAATACTCCCCGCCACCTGGCAGAGTTCTGGATGGTAGAGCCTGAGGTGGCATTCCTGGACATGGCTGGTTTGATGGAACTGGAGGAAGATTTCATCAAGTACTGCATCCGCTGGGCACTCGACAACTGCAAGGACGATCTTGCATTCCTGAACAAGATGATCGACAAGGGTCTGATTGCCCGATTGGAAAGTGTGCTGAACTCCGAATTCGTTCATCTGCCTTATACTGAAGGTATCCGCATCTTGCAGGAGGCTATTGCCAATGGCAAGAAGTTTGAGTTCCCATGTGAGTGGGGCGACGACTTGGCTTCAGAGCACGAGCGTTTCTTGGTAGAGGAGCACTTCAAGAAGCCAGTCATCATGACCAACTATCCTAAGGCCATCAAGGCTTTCTATATGAAGATAGACGAGGAGGAGAGTGGCTTCGGTGGCAAGAGCGGCCAGACCGTTCAGGGTACCGATGTGCTTTTCCCACAGATAGGCGAGATCATCGGTGGTTCTGTCCGTGAGGAGAGCTATGACAAGCTGCTGGGCGAGATCAAGGACCGCAACATCCCAATGAAGGATATGGAGTGGTATCTCGACACCCGTAAGTATGGTTCATGTCCTCATGCTGGTTTCGGTCTCGGTTTCGAGCGCCTGATTCTCTTTGTTACAGGTATGCAGAACATCCGTGACGTGATTCCTTTCCCACGTACTCCTAAGAACGCAGAGTTCTAAGTGATTGAACTTTAGTAAGTTCAGAAGTTATAGGAGTTAAGGAAGTTAAGGAGTTAAGACGTATGTCTTGCAGCTTAATAACTACGCCAAAAAGACTATTGTCTTAACTCCTCAGCGACCGTAGGGAGCGATAACTCCTTTAACTTCTATAACTTCTGAATTTGCGAAACTTGAATAATATAAAATGCCCTTCCTTTGTTTTATACATCGGGGGGCATTTAATTCATAACACCAATCTGATGACAATAAAACCTGTATTTATTTGTCTGTGTTTTTCTGAACGTATTGTCTGCTGCGGCTCAAGGCGTGGACGACAATGTGCATATCGTAAACTGTGTGGATCGGTATAAGTTTAAGGTGAATTCCGATGGTATTCCTGTCATCTCGAATACGACGGATTTGGAATATGGCGTGACAAAATATGCAGCACTTGTTCAGCCGAATGTCTACTATGGAGATTTTATCCGTTTGGACAAAGCTTCCTCCAAGGGCACGGCACAGTATAAGTCAGCTACACCTGAGAATATCTTCTTTGATGACACCAAGGTCTGTTATTTCAATTATCGGATACCCAAGGTGGGTAAGACTTTGAAGGCCTCTTTTGCACGAACCTTTACCGATGCTGTTTATTTCACAAGAATCTCTTTTCCCGAAGACTACTATGTAGAGAACAAAACCGTCCAGATGGTTATACCGAAGGCTTTATCTCAATATCATCTCAAGGAGTGTAATCTTCCTGCAGTCTTGAAGTTGGTAGATGCTTGCAGTGCTTTCAATGAGAAACAAGTGGTGATCACCATGAAGTAATTTGTTTTCGCTGTCACAACACAACTGTGATTTGCCGATCAAAATATACATGGTAAGTGACGGGTAAGGGGCAAAAACACAAAATAAGTAACTATTTATTTTGTGTTTTGCCCTTTTTGCTGTACCTTTGCACTAAAAATAGCAGACAGGCTGACTATTTTTCGTATAACAGAAACAATCGTAATAATATGGGAAAGATAATATTGACGGGCGACCGTCCAACAGGCAAGCTCCACTTGGGGCATTACATCGGCTCGCTTCAGCGCCGAGTACAACTGCAGAATGCAGGCGACTTTGACAAGATGTTCGTGTTTATGGCCGATGTGCAGGCTCTTACTGACAATGCAGACAACCCAGAGAAGATACGTCAGAACATCACCGAAGTGGCTCTCGATTACCTCTCTGCAGGACTTGATCCACAGAAGTGCACACTCTATATTCAGAGTATGATTCCTGAGCTTGCCGAGCTCACCACCTATTTGATGAACCTCATCAGCGTATCTCGTGTTCAGCGCAACCCAACGGTGAAGACCGAGATCAAGATGCGCAACTTCGAGGCCAATATTCCTCTTGGCTTCTTCTGCTATCCTGTAAGTCAGGCTGCTGACATCACAGCCTTCAAAGCTACAACTGTTCCTGCAGGTGAAGACCAGGAACCCATGCTGGAGGTAACACGTGAGTTGGTGCGCCGTTTCAATCAGATTTACGCTCCTGTGCTTGTAGAGCCGGAGATCATGCTCCCTGAGAATGTGGTTTGCCGTCGCCTTCCTGGTACCGATGGTAAGGAGAAGATGAGCAAGAGCTTGGGCAACTGTATCTATCTGAGCGATGACGAGAAGACCGTTTGGAAGAAGGTGAAGAAGATGTCGAATGGTGAGCCTCGCATGAGCATGGAAGAACCAGGACATCTGGAGTGCAATGCCGTGTTCACTTATCTCGAGGCATTCTCTACACCCGAGGACTTCGCTGAGTTCTGGCCAGAGTTCCAGAATCTCGACGAACTGAAGGCTCAGTATGTGAAGGGAGGCATCGGTGACGGAACCTGTAAGAAATTCCTCAACAGTGTGCTCAACAAGATGCTTACTCCTATCCGTGCCCGCCGTCATGAGTACGAGCAGGATATTCCTGAGGTGTTCAACATCCTGAAGAAGGGCAGTGAGGATGCCCGTGCCTTTGCAGCCCAGACCATGGATGAGGTTCGCAAAGCCATGCGTATCGACTACTTCAGCGATGCAGCTTACATCGAGGAGCAGGCTGCGAAGTTTAAGATTTAATGAATAGGAAGATATTACATTTAGCGGTACCGTCGATAATCAGCAATATCACGGTACCGCTTTTGGGTTTGGTGGATGTCGCCATTGTCGGTCATATCGGTGATGCGTCTTATATCGGAGCCATCGCTGTGGGTTCGATGCTCTTCAATGTCATCTACTGGTTGTTCGGCTTCCTGCGCATGGGAACCAGCGGAATGACCTCGCAGGCGTTGGGCAGGAGAGACTTGGCGGAGGTGATGAGGCTCTTGGTGCGCT
>SAMEA3663124__coassemble_1193_pt1 | contig 7596 bp, 6 predicted proteins | sample SAMEA3663124__metabat2_high_PE_028 | metagenome-assembled genome bin SAMEA3663124 (sample SAMEA3663124) | pig gut metagenome | biome: pig gut; feature: pig-associated habitat; material: faeces | place: Denmark | collected 2012
TCTTAACTCCTTAACTTCCTTAACTCCTTTAACTTCCTGATATGCGAAAGTTGAGTAATTTAATATTTAACATTTAACATTTAACTCACGATGTATCAAGTTGACGATAAAGGATTTTTTGGAAAATTCGGTGGCGCATACGTGCCAGAGATATTATATAAATGTGTGACAGAACTGCAGCAGGCCTACAAGCCTATCATTGAGAGCGAGGAGTTCAAGAAAGAATATCATCAGTTGCTCCGAGACTATGTTGGCCGTCCTTCACCTCTCTATTATGCCAAGCGCATGAGCGAGAAATATGGTTGCCAGCTCTATCTGAAGCGTGAGGACCTGAACCATACGGGAGCACACAAGATCAATAATACCATCGGCCAGATTCTGATGGCAAAGAAGATGGGCAAGACCCGTATTATCGCCGAGACAGGAGCCGGTCAGCATGGTGTGGCAACAGCCACCGTCTGTGCCTTGATGGATATGAAGTGCGAAATCTTTATGGGTGCTACAGATGTGGAGCGTCAGCACACCAATGTGGAGCGTATGAAGATGTTGGGTGCCAAGGTGAATCCCGTGCGCACGGGCAACATGACCTTGAGTGATGCCTGTTCGGAGGCTATACGTGACTGGTGCTGTCATCCACAAGATACTTTCTATATCGTAGGAAGCACCATGGGTCCTCATCCTTATCCAGACATTGTGGCAAAGATGCAGAGTGTCATCTCTGAGGAACTGAAATGGCAGTTGCAGGAAAAGGTGGGTCGCGATTATCCCGATTACCTCATCGCCTGTGTGGGCGGAGGCAGCAATGCGGCAGGTACCATTTATCATTATATTGATGATGAGCGCGTTCAGATTTATCTTGCCGAGGCAGCAGGACATGGAATCGACACCAACTATACAGCAGCCACCATGCATTGCGGAACAGAAGGTATTATCCATGGAGCGAGAACACTCGTGATGCAGACCGAGGACGGACAGATAGAGGAAGCTTTTACCATCAGCGCAGGTCTTGACTATCCTGGTATCGGACCCATGCATGCCGACTTGGCAACCCGTGGCCGCAGTCATGTGCTTGCCATTAAGGACGACGAGGCTATCTATGCCGGTTATGAGTTGACACGTATGGAGGGAATCATCCCGGCCATAGAGAGTGCTCATGCTGTGGCAGCGCTGAAGAAGATGAAGTTCAAGAAAGACGATGTCGTTGTCCTGACAGTGAGCGGTCGAGGTGACAAGGATGTTGAAACTTATTTGTCTCATAAAGAAATGGCAGGAGAATATGGCAACTTTTAATTATACGACCCAAACACGCACGATTCTCGCAGACCTCTATACACCGGTGGGAGTCTATATGCGATTACGAGATATTTATCCACAGTCGGCGTTGATGGAGAGTTCCGACTATCATGGTACAGAGAACTCGCGTTCCTTCATCGGTGTGCACCCCATAGCAAGCATCGCCGTAGGACATGGAGTGGTGACAGCCACCTATCCCGACGGAAGAGTGGAGGAAAAAGAGTTGCCCGCCTTCGGTGAGGGCAAAGGAGAAAAATGCAAACTCGCCATCTCGAAAGCCTTCAATGACTTTATACAGGCTTTCCATGTAGAGGGGGAGGGCAGTGAGTGCTGCGGTCTGTATGGTTTCACAACCTTTAATGCCGTGCGCTACTTCGAGAACATTCCCGTGCTGGATACGACGATGGAGAAGAACGATGCACCTGATATATATTATATTATGTATAAGAACATCATCGTCTTCGACCATTTCAACAACACCATGCAACTCATCACCCTCGGTGAGGAGGCAGAGCTCGATGCGCTCATGAAAGCCATCAACAAGGCCAATGTGAAACCTTACGATTTCCATCCTGTAGGCGAGACTGCTTCCACCCTTACCGATGAGGAGCATAAGGCCAACATCCGCCGTTGCATACAGCATTGTCTGAGAGGCGATGTGTTCCAGATTGTGGTAAGCCGCAGGTTTGTGCAGAAATATGAGGGCGATGACTTCAAACTCTATCGAGCCCTTCGCAGCATCAATCCGTCGCCTTATCTTTTCTACTTCGACTTTGGCGGTTTCCGCATCTTCGGCTCATCGCCCGAGACCCACAACCGCATTGTCGGTGACAAGGCTTTCATCGACCCAATAGCAGGAACCACCAAGCGTACGGGCAACATGGAGCAAGACCGCAAGGCAGCAGAGTTCCTGCGCAACGATCCCAAGGAAAATGCCGAGCATGTGATGTTGGTGGACTTGGCACGCAACGACTTGAGCCGCAACTGTCATGGAGTAAAGGTGGATTTCTATAAGGACATGCAGTTCTACAGCCATGTGATTCATTTGGTGAGCAGAGTGAGCGGCACGCTTGATGAGCAGGCCGATCATATCAAGGCGTTTATCGATACCTTCCCGGCAGGAACATTGAGTGGAGCGCCCAAGGTGAGAGCCATGCAGATTATCTCAGAGCTGGAGCCGCACAACCGAGGTGCCTATGGCGGTTGCATCGGTTTCATCGGACTCAACGGCGACTTGAACCAGGCTATTGTCATCAGAACCTTTATCAGCCGTAACGGTGAACTGTGGTTCCAGGCAGGAAGTGGCGTCGTGGCAAAGAGCAACGACCAGTATGAGTTGGAAGAATGCAACAACAAACTGGGAGCCTTGACCAAGGCAATTCATATTGCAGAAGAGCTGTAGAAGAGTGAAGAATGAAGTGTGAAGAATTCAAATGCTTCAAGTAAACACAACACATTAAACATGATAAAGATGAAAATAGTAATCATAGATAATTATGACTCCTTTACCTACAATCTTGCCCATCTGGTAAAGGAATTGGGAGCCGATGTAACCGTTTACCGCAACGACCAGTTTCAGTTGCGTGAACTCGACCGGTTCGACAAGGTCATATTGAGTCCTGGCCCTGGCATTCCTTCAGAGGCAGGCCTGCTGATGGATGTCATCAAGACCTATGCAGGCCGAAAGCCCATGCTGGGAGTATGCTTAGGGCATCAGGCTATAGGCGAGGCTTTTGGTGCTAAACTCACCAATCTGTCGGAGGTTTATCATGGTGTGGCAACACCTTGCACCCAGTTTGGCAACGACCCTATCTTTGCCGGTATGGAGAAGCGTATAGAGATAGGGCGTTATCACTCGTGGGTGGTTGACCGCAGCGGCTTCCCCGATTGTCTGGATGTCACGGCCGTGAGCGATGATGGCTGTATCATGGGATTATGCCACAAGAACTACGACATTCATGGCATCCAGTTCCATCCCGAGAGTGTATTGACACCCCAGGGAAAAACAATCGTCAAGAACTGGTTGGAGATGTAAATGCTTAGTGGAATTCTGAAGTTTTACGCGAAGGTGCCATTGATTGCAATCAACAGGTCCAAGAAGTTTCGGAAGTAGAAATATTTTCTAATCAAAGGCTCAATCCGTCCCGGAAGTAGAAATATTTTCTAATCAACAGTCCCAAGAAGTTTCGGAAGTAGAAATATTTTCTAATCAAAGGCTCAAACCGAACTGGAAGTAGAAATATTTTCTAATCAACAGGTCCAAGAAGTTTCGGAAGTAGAAATATTTTCTAATCAAAGGCTCAAACCGTATCGGAAGTAGAAATATTTTCTAATCAAGACCTTCTCCAATTCTCCAAACGGTTATTGATTGCAATCAACGCTTGCTTTTTTGCTGATATTGACATTTTTGCAGATGGTGTTTTCTATTATATCTGCAGAAAAAAACAATTGTAAAGAACTGGTTGGAGATGTAAATGCTTGGCGGTATTCCTGAAGTTTTTCCCAAGACCAATCAAGGTTCTTGGGCAAAACTTGATAAAAAATAAAGAAAAGAGGGGGAAATGTTTGGTAATATAATAATAAATGTGTAATTTCGTCGCAGGTTTGAGCATATATAGTACATAACAAATATTTTTTTATTATGAGCAAGCAGACAATAGATACATATAGATTGACAAGCTTGGAGGAACCTTCAGAGGAAATACTTTCACAGTTGATGAAGGAAGTAGCAGAAGAAGCCAAGCGCAAAGGAGATGAAGCGACTAAGAAATTCTTTGCAGATTTGAAGGTTTATTGTAGACAAGTAAAACAAGATTGGAATAGGAGATATCCAGCATGAAGAATGGGGTGAATGGCAGTGAGCATAAACCGGTTCTGATTGTGATAGCAGGACCGAATGGTTCTGGAAAAACTTCGGTTACGACTCATTTATTGCATCATGAATGGATGGAAGATGCTATATATATTAATCCTGATATGATAGCACAAGAGAGGTTTGGTGATTGGAATTCTCCTGAAGCTATTTTGCAATCAGTCAAGTATTGTGAAGACTTGAGGGAAAAGTGTTTAAATGAAAAACATAGTTTAATCTTTGAAACCGTTTTGTCGATAGAGAATAAAGTCGATTTTATTCGTAGGGCTCATCATGCAGGTTTCTTTGTTCGATTGTTTTTTGTTTGTACAAAAAATCCACAGATAAATGCAGCAAGAATAGCGAAGCGTGTTATGGAAGGAGGTCATGATGTTCCTATTTCTAAAATCATTTCTCGCTACTATAAATCTATTGCTAATTGTGCTAATGCAGCTCAATATGCAGACAAAACTTATCTGTATGATAATTCTATTGATAACCATGAGGTGATCCCATTGTGTCGTATGAATTTTGGTAAAATAGCAAAGCAATATACTGTGGATTTGCCTGAATGGGCGAATTTGATACTGGAGGAATAGAATTTTCGATAGCCCGGCTTGATAAAAAGCAAGGCAATGATATAGATGTTGGTGTAAAACAACTGTATCATTGCCTTTTCTTTTATTCTTTTTTGCTGATATTGACATTTTTGCAGATGGTGTTTTCTATTATATCTGCAGAAAATACCATTTTCTTGTCGGTACAGGATATGTTTTCGAAGGTGAAGTGGGAGAGGCGGTACTTGTCGCTTGTGCCCACATCGAAGAAGTTGTCGCAGTCCATGCGGATGTTCTTCATCGTGATGTTGTTGCATTGGCTCAGAGGCATGTCCTCTCTGTCGCCAGGCTTGAAGAACTGAGTCCATGGACGAATGGTAAGGAAACTTCCTGTGGTTCCGCTGATATTGTCGACTGTGACATATTCGTAATGTTGCGGTGTGTCGGGACGCAGTTTGAGCCACAACACGCGCTTGGCATTCTTTACGGTGATGTCACGAAGCACGATGTTGCGGTCGTTCACGCTCTCGCTTCCTAAAGTGAGGCATCCATGAACCTTGCCGTAGTTGCAACGCTGTATCAAGACATTGTATACCGGTCCGTTCTCGGGTGACTGGTCTGCCCATGTGCCTTTTCCTCCCTTGATGGCAATAGCATCATCGTTGACACTCATGTAGCAGCCTTCCACCAGCACATCATGACAAACATCTATATCAATGGCATCGCTGCTGGGAGCCCTTAATCCCTGAGTAGGAGCGAAGATGTAGCAGTCGAGAAACCGCACATGGTCGCAGCGATAGATGTGATTGGTCCAGAAAGCGCTGTTCTGCAAATGCACGTCCTGAAGAGTCACGTTCGAGGAATTGCTGATGTATACGAGTCTTGGACGCTGTGCATCCTTGTTGGTGCAACGGCTGTTCCACTGACGTCGAATCCAGAACTCTTCCCAATAATGTTTGCCATTTCCGTCGATGGTTCCCTTTCCGGCAATGGTGAAGCCATCGCAGTGGTCGGCATTGATGAAGGCGGAGAAGTATTTGCAGGTCTCGCCTTCGATGCGTGTCGTGAGTATGGGGAAGTTGACGATGCGGTCGCTTGCCTTCAACTTGCCTCCTTCGGATAGGAGCAGATGAGTCTTGGGACGGAAGAAGAGGGCGCCACTGAGGAAAGTGCCTTCAGGAATGACGACGACGCCTCCTCCATTCTTTGAGGCGAGGTCGATGACTCCCTGTATGGCGCTGGTCTGCAACAAAGTACTGTCATTCTTAACTCCGTAATCGGTGATGACATACCGTTTGCCCAAGGTGTCTGTATTCACCTTTTGGGCCTGCAGGAACCACGTGTCCATCTTCGTGCCGTCGGGCCAGAGCTCTGTCTTAGCCTTCCTCGCCTTCTTCTGCTTTTTGGAAGCATTGGCGCTCAGTGGCATGAGCGCCACCAAGCAAGCCAATACATATAGATATACTCTCATGTCTTTTACCTTTTTTACTTTTTTATCTTTTTACTTTTTTTACTTTTTTACCTTTTTACCTTTTTTACTTTTTTACCTTTTTACTTTTAAAAGTTTGTAGTATTCAGCAGCACCCAACAGGAGGCATCCTGTGCCGTAGTCCTCGAAATCGGGAACAGACGTATAGGTGACAGGCTGTCCAGCCGATGGGTCCTTGCCTGTGCCCTGGTTGTAACCGATGAAACCATCTTCATGAACCGATGCAGCCAGCGCCTTCCATGCCTTGTCCATCGCTTTCTGATAAGTGGCAGCAGGCAGAATGCCCTGTCTCACGCCCCATGCCATGCCGTAGAGGAAGAGACCTGTACCCGTCATTTCAGGGCCGCCATAGTTGGCGGGGCAAACGAGGCTTACATTCCAGTATCCATCCTCGCGCTGGCATCTCAGCAGAGCTTTGCTCATGTTGATGAAGTCTTTCTTCAGATACTTATAGTTCTTGTCGTTGGCAGGCAATGTTTCCATCACGCGAACCAAGGCTGCGTAAACCCAGCCATTGCCACGGCTCCAGTAACAGTTGCTGCCGTCTTTCTCCTTGTAGGGAGGAACGTAGTCCTTGTCTCTCCACCACAAACCTTCCTTCTCGTTGAACAGTCCGCCTGCCAGTGTGTCGCGTGTCCACTTGTAGGAGTTCATGGCATAGTCGAGATACTTTTTCTCGCCGCTGACTTTTGCATATTTTGCATATATAGGCATAGCCATCTGTATGGCGTCGATCCATGTCCAGTAAGAAACACGGTTGGATGCCATCTGATGGTCGAGGTTTGCCTTCACATGACTTAAGTCTTTCTTTCCTCCGCTCTGTACGTAGCGGTCGATGTAAACCTGCATGCAGCACTGGTTGTCGGCATTGTCGTTGGTCTCTCCGCTGCGAGCCTGCCACTTGTGATAGTCAGCCCATCGGTCGGTATAGTCGAGATATCTCTGCTGAGGGTCAATCTCGTAGAGTGCCATGAGTCCCTCGTAGTACACGGCGCGTGTCCACAGGTTGCTGGTACGTACTCGTTTGACAAAGGTATCGAGTGTAGGGTCGCTGTACTTTGCCATGAAATAGTTGTTGGTGCGATGAGCCACCTCCATGATTTCCTTTTGCAGGTTTGTTACGTTTCTATGAACTTTCTGGGCTGAGGCAAAGCTCATACCCATGAGTACACAGAGTGATGTTAAGATCAGTTTTTTCATTTGTTGAGTTGTTTATTTGTTTTGTTGTTGTTTATTGTTTCTATAATAAAGAAGTTATCTTAATTTGGAAGTTAAAGAAGTTGTCTTATTGAACTTTAGCAAGTTTTGCCCCACACGCCCTGAAGGGGCAGAAGCTCTTAGCCCAGGGCATCGCCCTGGGTTATTACGGGTGATAGCCTATCGCCCTGTAAGGGCAAAAGCTTTAA
>SAMEA3663124__coassemble_1225_pt1 | contig 7465 bp, 5 predicted proteins | sample SAMEA3663124__metabat2_high_PE_028 | metagenome-assembled genome bin SAMEA3663124 (sample SAMEA3663124) | pig gut metagenome | biome: pig gut; feature: pig-associated habitat; material: faeces | place: Denmark | collected 2012
CTCGCGTATCTGTCTTCACATGCAACTAATCGCTATTTTATCCCGAATTGGGGTATCTATTAAACATTAGTAGCGTAACTTCCGTTTCATGCACATCGTCTTCCGCCTGTCCATAGATAACACTACACGGCAACAATTCTTCTATATGCTTCTTTAAGTTGTCTATTTCCAAAGAACTAGCAACTTGTCCTTGCTTGAAAACAACGAAAACAATGGCTTCCTTGAATTTCCCCACAGGTGGCAATACGCAATAATCAGCCATAGAGGTATAGATATAATCCAAAGCATGCTCTATAATAGGTGAACGAAACCTAATCATTTCTCCATTTTCGATATGAAGCAGGTAATCGCAACTTCCTTTTGTGAATGAGCTGCCCGCCATAGTGAATTTATCGATGACAGCTTGCCGATTTCCCATCCTTTTAAGAAACTCCTTACGCTTTGCTTGCCTATATTTCCGTTTCCGCTTGCTACGGTTCATCCTATCATCCCCTTTAAAAAACTTATTAAACATTTTATTAGTTGCTCCTGTAGGCAGAATTGTAAAACGCATTAGTCTGTATTTCTTCAATTTGGGTAGAAATAACTTTGGTGTTTGCCGTTTATATATACTGTTTTCAAGACGTACCAAGGCAACCTCGTATTTGTTGGAGGACTTGTGTGGGTTTAGGGCACGATGGATGCTACTTTCCTCTTGATAACCAGACCAGTTGCCATACGTTAATTGCCAAAGACATAAGGCGGCAAGAGCAGCAAGCGAAATAGTCTTATCTTTTGGCAAGACGAGTTCTAAGGATAAATTATATTCCCAACTACCCTCCAAATCGAAGGAAAGATTGATGTTTACTTTGTCTGAATCATCATAGCAAATAACCTCCACCTCCTTGTGTACCGCAACTCCATTTTGCAGCATCTTGTCAATGTAGCTGTCTAATTGTCCACTTGGTTTTAGAAGTCTCAATCTGTCGTATGCTTCCCTGAATCGGTATAGATGTTTGACAAGGTCATTGCCGAAGACATCGTAAGTTTTTACATACGATTTTAATTGTGGACAAAGTTCCTCAAAAGTAACTTGATTGAATAGTTCTTTTATAATCATATTTTTGTTTTTCGTGCAAAATTAGTCCCCGAATGGGCGAAAAAACGTTACAGCAACATATAGATTATAAATTTCATTGTATTTATGTTCTTTATAAATAGGATAAGTTACCTCCTATTTAATTTTACATATGTAGAATGTAGCTACTTGGTAGCTAATAATTTAATTACTAAAGGTACGGCTTTTATTCGAGAAAGAGGTATTTTCGTAACTACTCATCACCCCTATTGAACCTCAGCACCACAATTGAAAACATTGAATAGAAAAGCCTCGAAATATGAAAGCGGCTTCGATAGTCAATGAAGCCTATTTCGTAGAGCAATGAAAGCGGCTTCGTAAGCAGTTGAAGCCTATTGGGTGTGTGGTTCTGATAGCAAATCTGCTACATTGATTTTGTTGCATTTATGGAAAATCCTGACAAAACTTGGAACAATATTCTGGCCAAGGAGGAGCAAAAAGCACCAATAGAACCTTCTCTTTTTGATTAGGGGGGCTTACTTTTGGAAAAAAGAAGTCCGAAACCTGATTTTACTGGGCTTCGGACAGGATTATTATGCTCGTTTAAGTTTTACCGGACAGCAATACTTCGGACATGCCCATGAGTCGTATGGCATAGTACAATCGGGAACGACCATTTTTCTAATGGCTCTGTTATGGATAATCTGTATCAGTTATGCTATGCGCCACGACAGATTGGGTTATAATCTGCAGTGCCAAATAGCAAAGTTTATCCCAAAGTGATTTCTGTTTGCGGTTCAAAATCACGTTACTCCCTAAGTAACTTCTACATCTGTAGACGTATGCCATTCGTCAACAGAATAAATAAAAAACAAGGACAATGAGCATGAGTACTCGTTGTCCTTGTTTGTATTAAATGAGTGTGGAATGATTTATTTTCCTTTCCATAATCCGTGCAGATTGCAATATTCACGGGCAGTCACCTCGGTGGCGTCTGTCATGAATATAGCCTCGGGTTTCTCGCCTGGTTTCAGTTCATGGCGCTACACATCGGTAGGGGTGAGTAATTCTATCCACTCGATATAGTGCTCGGGCATCATGGGATGTTCTACGCTTCCCACCTTTACCCGATAACCGCCTTCTATGGGCTCAATGACAGGCACATGCTTCTCATAAGCTCCGTCGGTGGCGTTTTCTTCCATCAACTGCATGGGTTGTCCACAGCAACTCAGAACGGCTCCTGAGTGCAATACTTCTACTACGTTGCCGCAGATAGGGCAGCGGTACACTTGTCTTGTTTTAGTCATCATGTTTCCTCCTATATAAAAAAGTTAAATGAATGAGTGGGTTAGTAACTTATATCAGTCCATGGGGCTGAACTCGTCTTTGCCTACTCCGCACAGAGGGCAAACCCAGTCGTCGGGAATGTCTTCGAAAGCTGTTCCTGGTGCTATACCGCCTTCAGGATCGCCTACTTCTGGGTCGTACACCCAGCCACATACATCACATACATACTTTTTCATAATGTTTTGTTTTTAAAAGTTATTTTTTAGGGTTAATTACTTTCACTATTCATCATGATGATGATGGATAGATGTGGCAAATATATATCTTTTTTGGATAAGTTCCAAATTATTCTGTGTAAATGATGTTAAATGTAAGTTCTTTTAAGTCAAAGCGATAAGATTACTGTATTGCATTGGCATGGTCTTCTTTCTTTGTTTCGAGTGAATCTTTGCGCATTTGTTCCTTCTGCTTCTTAACTTTTTTGTATTCGCTCTTGTAGTAGTGTGCGAAGTTGGCAAAGGGTTCGGTGATGACGTCAGAACTGCTGGCCGTATAGGTGTGTCCATAAGGGTCGATCGCCTTGATGGTGATATGGGCATCGGGATTCTTGGGCTCATAATAGTACAGGTGGTTCATGATGAGGTAACCATTCTGCTTGCTGACGAACCAGTAGGATACCGATTCGCTGTACTTGTGGTGATAACCCGTGGCAAAGGCATCCTGTCCCTTGCTGCTGATGCGGTGCATGGGATATTGTTTGCCGTCTTCGATGGCATATATCTTCCAACGGCTGTCGGCATTGAACACATTGGCTATCAGTACATTCTTTTTTGATGGCAGGTTCCAGTCGTCGGCGTATGATTCCTGATTGAAGTTGGTTTCGGCACGAAAGAGTGTCATCTGCTTGTTGGCTTTCCAGAATGTGCCCTTGTAGTAGCAGTCGGCGAGGCGGGTGCCTTCGAAGGTATAGACATAATAGCCATTGGGCGTTCCGCAGATGTTCACGTTCGACTGCCAGATGTTTCCGCAGGCGGCAGCATGGCAATGCTCCATGACATGGCGTCCCTCATATTCTATCTCATGGTTGCAGGCAAAGTGGGTGTGACCGCAGAAGAGTTCGTATCCTCCCTCGAATGATTCTAAAAGAGCAAGCAGCGACGACAGGCGGGAAGACGTGAAATGTCCTTTCTCGCTCTCTATGCCCACGGGTTTTGCCTTTCTATAGGGGGCGTTGCCAAATGTAAATGGAATGTGGTAGCAAAGTATTACCTTCTTATTTTTGGGTGTGAGCGCGAGGTCTTGTTTGAGCCATCGCATCTGTGAGGCGTGCAGTTCGCCAGGCGAATAATAGGCCTTGCCCTTGGTGAAGAAACAATTGTTGATGCATACATAGTGCTCATCGCCACGGTCGAAGGAATAGTCGGTAGGTCCGAAGTTTTCCTCCCATTTGCGTTTGTAGAGTGACTTTCCGTCCTGGTCGTGGTTGCCTATAACGGAGAAGAGTCGCATCTCTGACGAGCCTAAAGCCTCGCGAATCTGACGTTCCAGTTGTGGATTGTAGCCACCATAGTATTGTACATCATCGCCCATACTGAGTCCATAGACGGGTGTACTGGGTTTTTGGTCTCTGATAGTTTGTCGGATGTCGCGCATCGTCTGGGTAGTAAATCGTTCTACGTCGCTTTTCTTGATGGGATTGTCGTCTGGCGAGTCGTAATAGGGGCTGATGGCATTGGTAACCTGCGGGTCGCCGATAACGATCATCTTATACTGCCTCTCCTTGCCATAAGGCAGGCGGGTAAGCGAAAAGTCGTATATCTTCTTTTTAGCTTTGACAGCCTGATAGAAGCAAGCCGTGCGGTCGGTATCAGAATGGGTGGGAACCTCGCAATCGGCTGGAACAGAATAGTATATAAACCGTGCCAGACTGTCTCGCTTCATCTTGTATCTGCCTGTAGAATCGGTTTTCACACAGGTGTAGCCATCGCTGACGATGACGTCGGCCACTCCGTTCCCCTCCTCGTCGGTAAGAGTTCCGCTGATGGTGTAGTCTGTTTTTCTGACCACAGGTTTCACCTTCTTAATGGTGTCTTTGGGCTGTGGCTTTTCCTTTGCCACGATATTGGGTTTAGGAGTGGGGGCGGGTGGTGTAGAGGCTTTTCTGCCAAAGTGTAAAGTCATGCCTATTGCCACAAGTATGCAGCAAGTGATGGCTAAAGCTATGATGTATGTTTGTCGTTTTGTCATATTTGCTTTTCTGTTGGTCTTCTTTCGTAACTCAACTTTTCGATACAAAAGTACGTAATTATTATCGAAAACGTTCAAAAGGAAGCTCTTTTCCATCAAAAAAACATTAAATTAATGTAGAATCATTTTGTTTTCTCCTCATTTTTTCATATTTTTGCAATTCTGATGATACGGCTGGAAAAGTCATGGTATAGCCGTTTCGGGACAAATAAATAAGTACAGGAAATAAACAATGGCAAACAACGATAAAGGTCTGACGCCCATGATGAGGCAGTTTTTCGAGATGAAGGCAAAGCATCCCGAGGCATTGTTGCTCTTCAGATGTGGCGACTTCTATGAAACATATTGCGAGGATGCGATAGAGGCTTCCAGGGTTCTCGGCATCACGCTGACACGTCGTAACAATGGCGGTTCGGCAGGTGGAGCAGAGATGGCTGGTTTCCCTCATCATGCTCTCGACACTTATCTGCCCAAGTTGATAAGGGCTGGTAAGCGCGTGGCTGTTTGCGACCAGCTGGAAGACCCTAAGAAGAAGCGTCAGGAAATAAAGGGCAAGAAAGGACTGAGCCAGATGGACAAGATGGTGAAGCGTGGCATTACCGAACTGGTGACACCAGGTGTGGCCATGGGCGATAATGTGCTGAACTACAAGGAAAACAACTTTCTTGCTGCCGTGCACTTCGGAAAGGCGGCCTGCGGTGTGGCTTTCCTCGATATCTCTACAGGAGAGTTCCTGACAGGAGAGGGAACTCCCGATTATGTGGAGAAACTGATGGCAAATTTTCAGCCTAAAGAGGTGCTTTATGACCGCGCCATGAAGTCGAAGTTTGAGCAGGCTTTCGGTACCAAATACTGTACTTTCGAACTGGACGACTGGGTGTTTACAGAACAGACAGCTCGCCAGAAACTGTTGGGGCATTTCAAGACCAAGTCGTTGAAGGGCTTTGGTGTGGAACACCTGAAGAATGGTGTTATCGCCAGCGGTGCCATCATGCAGTATCTTGAGATTACTCAACATACCCAGATTAACCATATCACGGCCCTTTCGCGCATAGAGGAAGACAAGTTTGTACGCATGGACCGCTTCACCATACGTAGTTTGGAACTTGTAGCTCCGATGCAGGAGGATGGTTCTTCGCTGCTGAATGTTATCGACCGCACGGTAACGGCCATGGGTGGACGTATGCTCCGCAGATGGCTTGTATTCCCTTTGAAGGATGTACGCCCTATCAATGAGCGACTCGACATCGTGGAATATTTCTTCAAAGAGCCAGAATTCCGTCAACTGCTGGATGAACAGCTGCATCGCATAGGCGACCTGGAACGTATTATTTCCAAGGTTGCCGTGGGCAGAGTTTCTCCACGTGAGGTAGTGCAGCTGCAGCATGCCCTGGAAGCCATTCGGCCTATCAAGACAGCTTGCGAACATGCCAAGAATGAGGCTTTGAGACGAGTGGGAGAGCAACTCAATCTGTGTGATACGCTGAGGGAACGCATCGCCAAGGAGATACAGCCCGATCCGCCTCAGTTGGTTAATAAGGGAGATGTTATAGCCGATGGCTATCATGCCGAACTGGACGACCTGCGTGCTATCAGCCGACATGGAAAGGACTATCTGCTCAAGATACAGGAGCGGGAGATAGAGAAGACGGGTATATCAAGCCTTAAAGTGGGCTATAACAATGTCTTTGGTTATTATCTCGAGGTTCGTAATACCTTTAAGGACAAGGTGCCTGAAGACTGGATTCGCAAGCAGACTCTGGCGCAGGCAGAACGTTACATCACCCAGGAACTGAAGGAATATGAGGAGAAGATTCTCGGTGCAGATGAGAAGATATTGATCTTGGAAACGCAGCTTTTCAATGAGCTGATTGTTGCCATGCAGGAATATATTCCACAAATACAGATCAACGCCAACCTGATAGCCCGAATGGACTGTCTGTTGTCGTTTGCAAAGGCTTCGGACGAGAACAGATATGTAAGGCCTGTGATAGACGACTCGCAGGTGCTCGACATCAAGCAGGGGCGTCATCCTGTTATCGAGACCCAGTTGCCATTAGGGGAAAGATATGTGCCCAATGATGTGTTGCTCGATACCGAGAAACAGCAGATTATGATGATTACGGGTCCTAATATGGCTGGTAAATCGGCTCTGCTGCGACAGACGGCTTTGATAGTTCTGTTGGCTCAAGTGGGTTGTTTTGTTCCTGCTGAGAGTGCGAGAGTAGGTTTGGTGGATAAGATCTTCACCCGTGTGGGAGCCAGCGACAATATCTCTTTGGGAGAGTCTACCTTTATGGTGGAGATGACAGAGGCTGCTAACATTTTGAATAATGTATCGCCTCGCTCGTTGGTGCTCTTCGACGAATTGGGACGTGGTACTTCCACCTATGACGGCATCTCTATAGCATGGGCCATTGTGGAGTATCTGCACGAGCATAAGAAGGCTCAGGCGCGTACACTCTTTGCCACTCATTATCATGAACTTAACGAGATGGAGAAGAACTTCGCGCGTATCAAGAACTTCAATGTGAGTGTGAAGGAGGTGAGCGGAAAAGTTATCTTCTTGCGTAAGTTGGAACCTGGTGGAAGTGAGCATTCCTTTGGTATTCATGTAGCTGAAATTGCCGGTATGCCCAGAAGCATTGTAAATCGTGCCAACGTGATACTGAAACAGTTGGAAGATGATAATGCGGGAGTAGGGGGTGCAGGCAAGCCTAATGTAAAGCATCTTGATGAGCAGAAGGAGGGTATGCAACTCAGTTTCTTCCAGCTTGATGATCCTGTGTTGACGCAGATACGTGATGAGATTCTCGGTCTGGATGTCAACAATCTTACCCCGGTAGAGGCATTGAATAAGCTCAACGATATCAA
>SAMEA3663124__coassemble_3082_pt1 | contig 4172 bp, 3 predicted proteins | sample SAMEA3663124__metabat2_high_PE_028 | metagenome-assembled genome bin SAMEA3663124 (sample SAMEA3663124) | pig gut metagenome | biome: pig gut; feature: pig-associated habitat; material: faeces | place: Denmark | collected 2012
TATACCCAGGGCGTTGCCCTGGGCTAAGAGCTTCTGCCCTTTCAGGGCGTGCTGCAGCAACGAACTGCTCTTTTTACGTTGCCCTGGGCTAAGAGCTTCTGCCCTTTCAGGGCGTGCTGCAGCAACGAACTGCTCTTTTTACGTTGCCCTGGGCTAAGAGCTTTTGGGCCTTCAGCCCGTACATAAACCACTTGCGAAACTTGAGAATGTAACAAAAGTCAGGTTGAAAAGGGAGAACAGGTCTCCCTCTTCCGTCCTTACTTCTCAGGAATTTCGGTAAGCAGCTGCTTCATGAGGTTCCAGAAAGGAGCCACACAGCTAATCTGGCAACGCTCGTTCTGGGTGTGAGGGCTGAGCAGGGTAGGACCGAATGATACCACGTCGAGATGAGGATACTTGCTCAGGATGATAGAGCACTCCAGTCCGGCATGAACAGCCTGAACCTTGCCGTCTACACCATTCTGCTCTTTGTAAACCTTGAGTACATGCTTCAGGATGTCGCTTTCTGGGTTTGGATTCCAGCCGCCATAGCTTCCGCTGAACTCTACCTTCATGCCAGCCATAGAGAAGCAGCTCTCCATCATGGTGGCGATGTTTTCCTTGTAGCCGTCGTGTGAGGAACGAGCCAGAATCTTGACAGAAGCCTTGCCTTCACCTATGGCGATGATGGCCAGGTTGGAAGATGTCTCTACGATATCGGGCATGGATGGAGCCATGCGCAGTACTCCGTCGTGACAAGCATAAATAGCGTCAATGAGATTGTCTTGTATCTCCTGAGGAACCTCCATCTTAGGAGTCTCTACGTTCTCAGCAAAGAATTCTATCTTCTCTACATCCTCGATGCCCTTGAACTCGTCCTTCAGTTCATCCTTCCAGTCGGCAATCATGTCGTTCAGAGCCTCTACGTTCTCCTTAGGCAGGGTAAGCACCACCTCAGCCTCGAATGGGATGGCGTTGCGCATGTTGCCTCCCTGCCATGAAGCCAGGCGAGCATCGAGTTCGGCGACAGCCTCGCGTACAAAGCGAACCATGCACTTGTTGGCGTTGGCGCGGCCTTCGTTGATTTCGATACCGGAGTGTCCGCCCTTCAGACCTTTCAGCGTTACCTTTACGGCTGCGTCTTCCTTATCGGTTTCCACCTCTTTATAGTCGAGTGTGGCAGTGATGTCGATACCGCCGGCGCTTCCTATCACGAACTCGCCCCATGACTCGGTGTCGAGGTTCAGCAGGATGTCGCCATTGAGCTCACCAGCTGGCAATTCGTTGGCACCATACATACCGGTTTCCTCATCGCGGGTGATAAGTCCTTCTACCGGACCGTGCTGCAGGTCTTTGGCCTCCATCACAGCCATGATGGTAGCTACGCCCAAACCGTCATCGCTGCCCAAAGTGGTGCGGTTGGCACGTACCCAGTCACCGTCGATGATAGTCTCTATAGGGTCGGTCTCAAAGTTGTGCTTGCTGTCCTTGGCCTTTTGTGGCACCATGTCCATGTGGGCCTGCAGGATAACTCCCTTTCTGTTTTCGAAACCAGGAGTAGCGGGTTTACGCATAACGATGTTGCCTGCTGGATCCTGGAAAGCCTCTACGCCAGCCTTCTTGGCGAAGTCGAGCAAGAAAGCCTGTACTTTTTCAAGATGTCCTGATGGACGTGGCACCTGTGTGAGTGCGTCGAAGTTGCGCCAGATTTCTTCTGGCTTAAGATTCTTAATGTCAGCCATAATATGATTATTTTAATGAATGTTGTTTGTTTTCTTAGTGAATGCCAGGGCCAACCAGGCGTATATGCCCAGAAGGATGACCAAGAGCGTCTGTACGGAGTGAACGATGAGCACAAAGAAGAGCGCGTCGTCCGACTGTATGCCGTAGAGTATGAGCATTGTCTTCACGGCGAAATGCCATGGACCGGCACCATTCGGTGTGGGCACTATCACGGCTATGCTTCCCACGATAAAGGTGACGAGGCCGCACGTCAGCCCTAAGTGCGAGGTTGCCTCGAAGCACTGGAACGTGAGGAAATAGTGCAGGAAATAGCAAACCCAGATGCCCAGGGTGAAGGCGACAAACAGCGGTACGTTGCTGACATCTTTCAGCGAGATGACACCTTGCCACAGTCCGCCAAGAGTGGCTTTCACCTTATTATATATAGATAGCTTCTTGAGCAGCACATGCAACAGAATGAGTACGGCAATGCCGCAAATACCGCATACCAGATAGCCAGTAGCGCTGAACTTAGACAGAATGCCGTCGAGACTCGTTCCTGTAGTATTGAAGAAATTGAGAAATACCGGAATCTGCATCAGAAACACCAGTATGGCAATGATCATTACCAAGAGCGAGTCGATGGCACGTTCGGTGACTACGGTGCCCAACGACTTAGGGAATGACACATTGTCCCATCGCTTCAGTATTCCACACCGTGCGAACTCGCCTATGCGGGGAATGACAAGGCTCAGCGCATAGGAAAGAAAGATGGAGTTGACGCATACGTTGGTACGAGGATGCTCGTCAACGGGTTCGAGAGTCTGCTTCCATCGCCAGCCACGAAAGAGCTGGGCCAGGATGCCGAAGGGGAACGACAGTAGCATCCAGGTCCAGTTCATCTTGTGAAACAGCACGTGCTCCACCTGTTTGAAATCGAACCCACGATACATCCAGTAAAGAATGGCACCGCCCAAAATGAGCGAGAAAGCCACCTTGCATGTATTGTTTACTATCTTTTTTATGTCCATAACTCATGCAAAGGTAATCATTTTATCGTCAAAAGTGTATTATCTCGGATTTTTTTAGCATAAATAAACGATTGAGGGTTTCTTTGTAATTCAAGTTTCGCAAGTTTTTCCCCACACGCCCTGAAGGGGGCAGAAGCTCTTAGCCCAGGGTTGTTATGGACACAAGCAGCACGCCCTGAAGGGGCAGAAGCTCTTAGCCCAGGGTTGTTATGGACACAAGCAGCACGCCCTGAAGGGGCAGAAGCTCTTAGTCCAGCGCTAAGGGTTTTTTGGGGAAAGTTAGAATAGTTAGCACGCCCTGAAGGGGGCAGAAGCTCTTAGCCCAGGGTTGTTATGGACACAAGCAGCACGCCCTGAAGGGGCAGAAGCTCTTAGCCCAGGGCAACGCCCTGGGTAATTACGTCAGCAAACCTGTCGCCCTGTAAGGGCAAAAGCTTTAAAATATCGGACAAGAACTTGACCTGAGTCAAAAAAAGAGTAGAAATTACACTTTATTGTTCAAAATGTTTGCGTACACACAGAAAATGCCGTACCTTTGCATCGTCAAAAGGATAATAAAGCATAACGCTATATATATATTCAATAAGTATTAATTCTGTTTAAAGGTAAAAAGATTATGGTATTCATGATGACTTTTGCTGTTGTGGCAGTAATGATTGCCCAGGCAGTGAATGTGGAGAACAAACTTGACTAAGCACTCCACCTTTTTTAAAGAACAATTTATTTAGAGAGATTATAGAAATGGAAACGGGTTTTGGCTCACGAGAGCTGAAATCCGTTTTTCTATTTTTAGCCGCTTGGCATCTTGTGGCATAATATCTCCGAAAAGGTGTAATCAGTTAGTCTTTTTTCCCCTTTTGTTTGCAGTTTCATGATATTATCGTCACTTTGCAGGGTCTTCGATGAAAAGATAAGATCAAACAACTCAACTTCCGTACATGTGTCACTACCTCTGCTGTCAAGTCGCCCTTGGTGAGGCGGAAGGTGCGGCCCTGGGCAATGGCTGCAAGCATTTGGGGAAGCTGGGCAAGAGTGGCGAATGGCAATAATGACATAATGACATCGGCGGCTTAACAGCTATAAAAACAAAATGGCAGAAGAAATACCTGTGCATAAAATACACAAATATGCTATAGTTAACTGCGAAAAAATAATTAAAGGTGTCTGTAAATATCAATGATGCTGACTGGCAGAAAATCCAAGAACTGTTTGCCAAAGAACGCCAATGGATGACTGATCAAATGCAGAAGCATATTCGTGAGGTCAATGAAATGTTCTATGATGAGCGCAAAAGGGTTCGGGAGCGGTACAAGGAATACAATGAAACCTATCTTGGTCACTATGTGCAATATTTCTTCTGGTTCTTCTGCGTCATTGGTATCGTCATTTTCGGCTTGGCTATCTTCCTGATGCTCGACAGTCACTACCACTGGACGAAGT
>SAMEA3663124__coassemble_3440_pt1 | contig 3864 bp, 4 predicted proteins | sample SAMEA3663124__metabat2_high_PE_028 | metagenome-assembled genome bin SAMEA3663124 (sample SAMEA3663124) | pig gut metagenome | biome: pig gut; feature: pig-associated habitat; material: faeces | place: Denmark | collected 2012
GCTGCTTTTATTGGCACGCCCTGAAAGGATTAGCCCAATTCAGCGCTGCTTTTATCGGCACGCCCTGAAAGGATTAGCCCAATTCAGCGCTGCTTTTATTGGCACGCCCTGAAAGGATTAGCCCAATTCAGCGCTGCTTTTATCGGCACGCCCTGAAAGGGCAGAAGCTCATAGCCCAGGGCATCGCCCTGGGTTTTGTGTTTATTTCACTATGCGCCCTGTAAGGGCAAAAGCTTTAAAATAAGGAGAAAACATTATGATTAATTCTAACAACGAAAATCAGGATAAGTTGCAGAAGGTGACCTATCAGACACACGGCACCTGTTCAAAGTACATCTGCATCAGTGTGGATGAGGACGGAACAGTAAGGGATGCTGAGTTTATCGGCGGTTGTGACGGCAACACCAAGGGCGTATGCGCTCTGATAAGAAACATGAAGGCCAAGGACGTGATAGCCCGACTGAAAGGCATCACCTGCGGCAACAAGCCAACCAGTTGTCCAGACCAGTTGGCTACTGCCCTTCAGCAAATGGGATATTAATTTAGCATGGCGATATGTTCAAGCTTTAGTACTTGAACGTATCGTCCAACAAAATTTTCTGGGGATTGGAAGCCGAACGGTAGATGAAACGGAAGGAGAAGTGGGCTTCCTTATAGCTCTTGAGCGCCGGGTTGTTGTCGAGTGCCTGTTTCTGCAGATTGTGCAGTTTGTTACGGTTCAGGGCTATCGCCTCGGCATTGTCAGCCTTGTTGCGCAAGCTGAGATAATAAATATAAGTGCGTGAGTCTTTGTCAAACACAGCGCTGTCGGTACGGCTGTCGTTGATGTAAGGGGTGGGACATACCTTCTCTGTGTATTCGCGGGCTTCGCGTACAGCCCTGTCTTCCATGCTCTCAGTGCATGATGCCATGAGGGCAAGAGTCATGATACCGAATAAAATCTTTTTCATCTTTTTTCTTCGTTTTTGAATTTTGTCACAAAGTTACTGCAAAATTCGTAATTCTGCAACATTTGATCCTGATTTTTCTGTCAGAAGCTCTAACTTCTCTAACTTCTGAACTTGCTAAAGTTGAGTAAATGCGAAAAAAAAGCGCGAAAAAATTGGTTTTCTCCTAAAAATAAGGTAATTTTGCATCCTAAAGTATAAATATTTTATGGAGAATATCAACAAAATACGAAATTTCTGTATTATTGCACATATAGACCATGGTAAAAGTACCCTGGCAGACCGATTGTTGGAGAAGACACAGACCATCAAGATCACTGAGGGTCAGATGCTCGACGACATGGATTTGGAGCGAGAGAGAGGTATCACCATCAAGAGCCATGCCATCCAGATGGAGTACAAGGCAAATGACGGACAAACCTATATCCTCAACCTCATTGATACTCCGGGACACGTGGATTTCTCTTACGAGGTTTCACGTTCCATCGCTGCCTGCGAGGGAGCGCTCCTGGTAGTTGACGCCACACAGGGTGTGCAGGCGCAGACCATCTCCAACCTTTATATGGCCATAGAGCACGACTTGGAAATCATTCCTGTCATCAACAAGATAGACATGCCTTCGGCCATGCCCGAGGAGGTGGAGGACGAGATCGTAGAACTCATCGGATGCAAGCGCGAGGAGATTCTGCGTGCCTCAGGAAAGACAGGTGAGGGCGTAGAGGATGTGCTCGAGGCTGTGGTGAACAGTGTGCCTCATCCCGAGGGTGACAACAAGGCACCTTTGCAGGCACTGATCTTCGACTCTGTGTTCAACTCCTTCCGTGGCATCATCGCCTACTTCAAGATAGAGAACGGAACCATCCGCAAGGGCGACAAGGTGAAGTTCTTCAACACAGGAATGGAATATGATGCCGACGAGATCGGCGTGCTGAAGATGGACATGATAGCCCGCAACGAGCTGGGAACAGGCGAGGTGGGATATATTATCTCGGGTATCAAGAACGCCACTGAGGTGAAGGTGGGTGATACCATTACCCATGTTGCACGTCCCTGCGAGAAAGCCATTGCCGGTTTTCAGGAGGTGAAGCCTATGGTCTTTGCCGGTGTCTATCCCATAGACCCCAGCGACTACGAGAACCTGCGTGCCTCGTTGGAGAAGCTGCAACTCAATGATGCCAGTCTCACCTTTATGCCGGAGAGCTCTGTTGCTTTAGGCTTCGGTTTCCGTTGTGGCTTCTTGGGTCTGCTCCACATGGAGATCATACAGGAACGACTCGACCGCGAGTTCAACATGGACGTCATCACCACCGTGCCCAACGTATCCTATATGGTATACGACAAGCAGGGCGGCGAGAAAGAGGTGCACAATCCTTCGGGACTGCCCGACCCAACGATGATCGACCATATCGAGGAACCCTATATCCGCGCCACCATCATCACATCGTGCGACTATATTGGTCCTATCATGAAACTTTGTCTCGACAAGCGAGGCGAGCTCATCAAGCAGGAGTATGTGAGTGGCAACCGTGTGGAGCTGCACTTCATGCTGCCTCTTGGCGAAATCGTTATCGACTTCTATGATAAGCTGAAGAGCATCTCCAAGGGATATGCTTCCTTCGATTATCACATAGACAGCTTCCGTCCTTCCGACCTGGTGAAGCTCGACATTCTGCTCAACGGTGAGCCTGTGGATGCCCTGAGTACCCTGACCCACCGTGAGAATGCTGTTGCCTTTGGTCGCAGAATGTGTGAGAAGTTGAAAGACCTGATACCCCGTCAGCAGTTTGACATTGCTATCCAGGCTGCCATCGGTGCCAAGATTGTGGCACGCGAAACTATCAAGCAGGTGCGTAAGGACGTTACAGCCAAGTGTTATGGTGGTGACGTAAGCCGTAAGCGCAAGCTGTTGGAGAAGCAGAAGAAGGGCAAGAAGCGTATGAAGCAGATCGGTAATGTGGAGGTGCCACAGAAGGCATTCCTTGCCGTATTGAAACTCGACTAATCATTTCAAGTAAGATAAAAGCTATCAAGCAACATAAATCAAGGAGGCAGAATAATGAATGATTTAAGGACGATTACTCCCAAGCGTGATATTGCCAGGGAGTTGGCGCGTAAGTACAGTACGATGACTCACGACGAGCTCGACATCCTGGAGGGCATCCTAGAGCCTGTGAAATACGGCAAGGGCGAGATGATCCTTGCGGAAGGTGAGGTGTGTCGTGGTATCTCTTATATCGAGAAGGGTCTTGTGCGCCAGTTCTATAATAAGAATGGCAAGGAGGTGACCGAGCATCTGGGCGTCGACCATACCATCTTTATGTGTATCGAGAGTCTTTTCAAGGAGGAGCCTTCTCGTCTTCAGGTGGAGGCTCTTGAGGCTACCCTGGTTTATATCTTGCCTAAGTCGAAACTGGAGGCTGCCGCCATCCGCAATGTCAACATTCAGATGTTGTATCGTAAGATTCTGGAGGAGAGTCTCATCCAGTCGCAGGTTCATGCCGACTTGATGCGTTTCGAGACTGCGCCCAACAAATACAAGCGTCTGTGCGAACTGAGTCCTCAGGTGGTGTTGCGTGCTCCATTGACTTACATTGCCAGCTATCTGCAAATGACTCCCGAGACATTGTCCCGCATCCGTTCGGGTGTGTTGCTATAAAGATGTAATAACCCAAAAGTCCTGCTTCACAATGATGAAGCAGGACTTTTTGGTTATTGAAATTTCGTATATTTGCCCCACACGCCCTGAACCAACGGCCACCGACCGAAGGTAAAGGTAAGAAGCTCACAGAAACAGCACGCCCTGAACTGAATGATCGAAGCTCACAGAAGCAGCACGCCCTGAACAGAATGATCGAAGCTCATAAAAGCAGCACGCCCTGAAAGGGCAGAAGCTCTTAGCCCAGGGCAACGCCCTGGG
>SAMEA3663124__coassemble_5442_pt1 | contig 2821 bp, 3 predicted proteins | sample SAMEA3663124__metabat2_high_PE_028 | metagenome-assembled genome bin SAMEA3663124 (sample SAMEA3663124) | pig gut metagenome | biome: pig gut; feature: pig-associated habitat; material: faeces | place: Denmark | collected 2012
TATCAGTTTCAATTATGTTTTCTGTTACCGAAATCGTGCCATCTTTTACACCAGCTCTCATTAACCTGTCAAAGTTCTGGAGTGTGATGACATATCCTTTGAGGGTATCGTCTTCATCATATGTTCTGGTTTTCTTAACTCCTCCATTGCCAAGGATGAGTATTTTGTCAGACAACCGTAAGCAATAAAGACAAAGTTTGGACTTCAATACAGGCAAGGCACAAACCCTATCGTTCATCTTGCCTTCTGGACGGAAGAAACGCTCCAAAGCACCAAAATCAGCAATACGGCCAAGTATATTCAGAAGACGCTCAAAGTCCTCATTATACTCCAACTCATTTCTGAATTTGGCGTAGAACTTTTCAAATTCGCTATCATCATCTGATAGGAATTGTATTGTGTACATGGTACAGGTTTTCGTATCTGTAACCAATTTCAATTCGGCTTCACTCATATAGTATCATGTTTTGTCGATGCAAAGATACAAAGAATATTTCACTTAAAAGTAAAAGCCTGTCTGTATTTATGCTTTTTTATACAAAAATCTGCTTTACTGCATGAAATCGGGTATCATATCCACTGCTTCTCGTTTCTTTTTGTCAACGATGTTGCCGTAAATCTGTGTAGTGGTTACTCTGCGATGCCCCAATAGTTTGCTCACGGTGTATAGGTCAACACCCAAAGTGAGCATCATTGTGGCACAGGTGTGCCGTGCGCTGTGAAAGGACAGATGTTTGTGGATTCCTGCTTCCTTGGCTATCTCCCTTATCTTGTCGTTCACGTATTGTTCAGCTACAAGAGGGAAGACAATATCTGAAGACGAAACTTCGTCGGAACGTTCGGGAAGCCAGTGGAGGATTTCAGGCGACAAGGGATTGGACAGCCTGTCACGAGTCTTCTTTTGACGGATTTCAATCTTGTAGTCGTCGCCCACCTTCTTTATATCTCCCCAAGTGAGTTTGCGGACATCGCTGACACGCAGACCGCAAATGCAACTGAAAACGAAAGCCTGCTTCTCCAACAGATGCCGGGTCTCAACGGCTGCAAACTTTTTCAACTCTTCCAATTCCAAGTAGGCACGCTCTGTCTCTGTACCCTTAACATAATCGGAGACTTTGAATTCTTCTGTTGGATTGCTTGGCAATATCCCATCCCTGTATGCCTTGCCAATCACGGAGCGCAGCACTGAATAGACTGCCACTATGGTATTGTTGCCCAGTCGCTTACCCTTTTTACTCTTGTAATGATAGACAGGTGTATAGTCTATCAGTCTAAGTATGAAGTCTTTGAGAAAATTTCTGTCTATCTTTCGGAAGGTCATGCGGTCGGTGTAGAACTCTTTTACGAAGCGTGCCATGTTGCGGTATGCTTTCTTGGTCTTCTCCGTGATGTTTTCTTTCTCGCATAATTGCTCCACATACTCGCAGAACCTTACTGACGAACCTTGTGGAGCAGACAACTCAGACATACGTATGTCATCCTGCAAATCTTGCAGCCGTTGCCCCTTCCTTGCCTGTGCCATCAGCATCACATTGTCATTGTGAGCCTTTACCACTTTTCCCTTGCCAGGCAAAAGGTAAAGCTTCAGAAACTCAAACTTCCTCTTTCCGTTGAGGGTGTAGTCGAGGAATATGGACTTGCCTCCGTCGTTCGTGTTGCGGAAGCGTATCTTTACTGGGGCTGTTATTTGTGTTCTCATGCTGTCTCTGTTGTAGTTAATGATGGAATCCGTTTCACGGCATCCTCCTTCTTCTTGTCTATCAGTCGCGCATATACAAGTGTCTGCTCCACACTTGAATGTCCGAGCAGTTTGCTCACGGTGTAGATGTCCACTCCGAGCGTGAGCATCATAGTGTCAAAAGTATGGCGGCTGCAGTGGAAGGTGATGTGCTTGTCAATGCCCAATTGCTTGGTCATGATTCTCAGCTTGCGGTTTACAAGTCCTTCATAATAAAGCGGAAAGACTGGGTCTGATCCTTTGGCACTACCTCTTTCAGGCAACCATTTCATGGCATTGTCTGAGATGGGAAGATGCAGGGCTTTTCCGTCTTCTCCATAGTGATGCTCACCGACACGCCTTCCTTAGTATATATAAAGGTGTCCCAAGTCAGTTGGCGGATGTCGCTGCTTCGCAGTCCGCAAAGACAGGCGAAGATAAAGGCACGCTTCTCCAATTCATACTTTGTTTCGAGCCTCATGACTTTCCACGGACAATCTCCCCCTGAGCCGCAACTATAAACAAATAAAAATGTCAATATGAACATCAAAGAATTTGCACAATATGTTATGGACACGGTACAGGACTCTGCAGAGAACAATAGACTATTCAAAACTATAAAGACGGCAGAAAAGGCAATTGCTTTGAAGAAAAAAGCAGAATTACTAGGATTTTCTATTTGAAGATTCTGACAGTTACTTTTTTATCATAGGCTTTATAGGATATTTATTTCCGCACATCAGCTGAAACACGCATGCATAACAGCTGGGCGACATGTGCACAACAGTTGATGTGCAACCGCACAACAGCTGATGTGCGGTCTTAGGAGCTATATCTTCTAAAAACAGATTGTAACTCTTCAGACAACTTCAATTAGCTCTTTTGAAGACTATACTAAGATGTTTCGAACTGTGCACTTTGTTAATCAATGAAAGCAAAACTATCTGTATTGACATTGATTATATTCAGTAACAAGACTATAGTTAGCTAGCCTCTTTGTACAAGAGGCTAGCTATCTTTATCATTCCTCTTCAATTATCCAATCCTCTATATTTCCCTGGGTAGAATCAAAGTTGATACCTACTTTCACTATAGGTTTCCCGC
>SAMEA3663124__coassemble_6512_pt1 | contig 2509 bp, 1 predicted proteins | sample SAMEA3663124__metabat2_high_PE_028 | metagenome-assembled genome bin SAMEA3663124 (sample SAMEA3663124) | pig gut metagenome | biome: pig gut; feature: pig-associated habitat; material: faeces | place: Denmark | collected 2012
AGAGAGCATCATCAGCCTTCCCTTCTCTTTGATATCATTTATAATCTTCTTCATTATTATTTTGTTATTAATATTCTAACTCTTCTATCATAGATAGAAATGATACTGCAACTGTAAAATTACTTACTTTGTTGCATCCAGATCTACCGTAGATGGAACAACGCGCCAAGAAAGTACATTGATACGTGCAGCAAGATACGTCAAATCGTCACTTGGAACAACCGGAACAATTACCTTAGTTGGATCATAAACAGGAGTACCAAAGCCCTTGATAGAATTGAGTTCTACCTGATAAGAGTGGTTACGAACTATACCATATTCTGCAATACTTCCTTTTTTGCCCAAGTGTTTGATTGGAGTATAATAATATGTTCTACCTCCGTTATGAATCTCTACAGGAACAGCCTGTACTTCTTTCTTTACGACAGCCATATCTGCAGGTACATAAGAACCGCCCGACAAACGATAGAGTTCTGTTATGCTAGACTTCAATTTAGCAACAACCTGATAGTCCTGCAATTTGCTAGAACCTTCAGTAGTAGTTGAAAATTCAATATCTGTTGGTTCAATCTTGTCATAAGTTGTACCTGTAGCTGTAGTTGTCATCTTATAATAAGTACCGAGGTCGTCAGCAATAACCTTTTTAACATTTTCCTGTCCCAAGAACTTCTGTCCCTTGTAAGTACAGATTTCTGCTGGCAAAATATTGCTAGAAGCATCAGTATAAGCCAAACGTGCTGTCACCAAGAACTTTGTAAGTTCACTCTTCATCGGATTATCATAAGCTTTACCAGTTGTTCCTAAATAATTTGTTGGCGTATTAGGCAATGTATATAATGCATCTCCTAAGCTTGCCTTGTATTCACTGAAAGAATGATTTGCAGGATTATGTACAGGATCTGTTCCACCAAAAGCAACACCCTTTGACCAGAAGCAGCGATGGTAATCTCGCGAAGACCAAGGGGTACCAGTACCATCAAAGCCAAGTGTCGCATCTGTCCAATTCTGAACATCAATCTGCTTATAATAAGTTGACTGATCATTCTCATCGGCAACTCCCCACGCCTCAATATATGCAAAAACTGAAATATCCTCGGTAGAACCATCTGGCTTTGTGACAGTAAGGTCTCCAACTTTTTCCTTTGTTTTATATTTTCCATTAAAGTTGACACCATCCAATGTCTCATCAGTAGTAACTTTCACAAAGTTTGCATTATCTGGATCAATAAAAGCCTTGACTTTTGCATTAATGCGCTCCACATATACATCAACAGGATTAGCGAGCGCTTTATCTTTAGTAGAATATGTTCTACCTGACAACAGAGTTGTACACAAATCTTTACCACCATCTTCATAAGTAGAATTAGTCATGACAAAACCGCTTTCGTCATGGAAAGTTTTTCCTGTCAATTCCGTACGCATTTTCGACCAACGGCTAACCATATTTCCATTAAGTTGAGAACTTCCAACATCAGGGTTAACAACAGCCAACATTGAAGCAGGTGACACATTACTCTCACCATTCAATACCAAAACGGCCTGAGTCTTACCTGAAACTGTAACAGAGTGATCTCCATTTTCGGTTGTTGTAATAGTCTGGTCTATCCAGTTCTGATCACCACCATTTGTTACATTCTGCAACTTATAGGCAGTACCATCTGCATTATAAAAATAGAAACGAACCTTATTGATTTTGTTCTCTAAAGTTTCTCCATCATCATACAAACCACCACCTTGTTCATATGCACGACTAGCAGGAGCATTACCCACACTATTCAAGTTGATAACAAGATAAGAAGTTGAGCCTTCTGCATTACCATTACCTCCGGTTATGTCATCACTGCTAGAGCAGGATGCAACCACCAGCATCAGTGCAGAAGCCAGCACTGATGAAAACATCGTAAATTTCTTCATAATCCTATAGTTTTAATTTTACTTATAATTATCTTTACCTATTAATCTATATTGATTACTTAATCGTAATAATCGTTTATCTTTTACATCTATTTTTAATTATCACTACAGCTCCGTTCTATTGAATCTTCATCATTTCATACGCCTTTCTTGCTGCATCGGCTTCCTTTGAATCGCCTGCTCTATCAAGATACGGCTTGGCTGCATCGGCATCTCCGTTGTTCAGACGGATAATGGCAGCATTCAGGTTGGCGGTTTCATCCGTTGGATACATGCGAACCGCCAACTCCATTACCTTGTTGAACTCCTTGGAACCTACCTCGTAGGTCTGCGCCACCATAAACAACTCGTTGAGCGACAACTGCTGAGGCTTGGTCTTCATAATCTCCTTTGCCTCCTCCACATCAAATGGCTTAATCTTATAAGTAATGTGGTAGTCGCTATGGCGAAGAGCTGGATAGTAGAGGGTGAGCAGGGTGCGATACTGTGTAGGATATTGCTGCTTCAGCTTCGCATCACGAGCATCTGGAGCCAGCTTTTCATCCTGGGCTATCGCAAGAAGCTGCTCCTTTTTCTCCAAGTTGCTTGATTTGAT